>Ga0209563_100073_pt1 | contig 231920 bp, 214 predicted proteins | sample AraplaCvi_mMF_r2_FD_184271 | JGI IMG/M metagenome (GOLD analysis project Ga0209563, IMG submission 184271) | Arabidopsis root microbial communities from North Carolina, USA - plate scrape CL_Cvi_mMF_r2 (SPAdes) (version 2) | ecosystem: Host-associated > Plants > Roots > Endosphere | place: USA... | reverse complement strand
TGGGCACTAGCACCAGGTTGGCCAGCACCGAGATCAAGAGACAGCCCCATTCATCAGGGCTCTAACGAACACCACCATCTGCAATCCCTCGCACTGTTTGATCAGGCGAGGGACTTTGCAGCGGTTGTCAGGTAAAAGAAGTCGGCGTTATTCGCGGGGATGGCGAGGAAGTTTCGTCTTAACTTCAGGTAAACCGAGGCTTGGTCGTAGGAGTTGGATTACAGCTGGAACAGTCTTACAACTTCAACTGCCCAATCGCCTTGCTCAACTCCCCGGCCAACGTCGCCAGTTCATTGCTGGTAGTGGCCGACGCCACGGTCTGATGCACGGTGTTTTCGGTCACATCGCGAATGCTCACCACGGCGCGGTTCATTTCTTCGGCGACATGGCTTTGTTGCTCGGCGGCCACGGCGATCTGGGTGTTGCTTTCGCGCATCTGTGCCACAGCGCCGGTAATTTCAGCCAGCGCGATGCCGGCTTCCTGGGCCTGTTGTACGCAGTCATCTGCCTTGAATGAGCTTTCCTGCATGAAGTCCACCGCGTCGCGGGTGCCGGCTTGCAGCGCCGAGACCATGCGGGTGATTTCGTCGGTGGAGCTTTGCACGCGCTTGGCCAGGTTGCGCACTTCGTCGGCGACCACCGCGAAACCGCGGCCCATTTCCCCGGCGCGGGCGGCTTCGATGGCGGCGTTGAGGGCAAGCAGGTTGGTCTGTTCGGCGATGCTGTGGATCACACTGACCACACCGTTGATTTTCTGGCTGTCTTCGGCCAGTTTCTGGATCATTTCGGCGGTCTGCTGTACGCCGATGGACAACCCGGCGATCGAGCGCTGTACCCGGGTGACCACTGCCTGGCCGCTGCCGGCGAGAGTGTCGGCGGACTGGGACAAGTCACGGGTGGCGCCCGCGTGCTGGGCGATGTGGTAGACGGTGGCGGTCATTTCGTTGATGGCGGTGGCAGCCTGGTCGGTTTCGCTTTGCTGGCCCAGCATGCCGTGTTGCACCTCGTTCATGCTGCTGGCCAGGCGAGCGGCGCCGTCGTCCAGTTGCCGGGCGGTGCGTGCCACGGTATTGACCACGCGCTGGTAGCCGGCTTGCATGGCGTTGAAGGCGCTGGCCATCTGGCCGACTTCATCCTTGCAGGCCAACGGCACCCGCGCCGACAGGTCGCCGGTCTTTTCGACGTGCAGCATCACATCCTTGAGGGTGTTGAGTTGGCTGAGCAGGAAGCGGATCAACAACTGCGAGGCACCGAGCATGGCCAGCATCAGCACTGCCACGGCGACGGCGTAGTGGGTGAAGCGTTCACTGAACACTTGGCTCAGGCTCGGCGCGTAGGCCAGGACTGCGACCTGCTGGCCGTCGGCCCGGCTGATCACCTCGGCGCCGATCAGCGGGTTTTCACCGAACAACGGCATGGGGTTGAGTTCAGTCCAGCCGTTGGCAGTGCTCAGGGTGGGTAGATCCTGGGGGGGCTGGCCTTTGGAAAATGCGAGCCAGTGCTCACCCGTGGGCAAGGTTCTGTCGGCTGGCCAGGCGCTGAGCAAGCGTCCTTGGGCCTGGGCCGATGCTTGCGACGCCTGGCTGCGCGCCTGTTGTTCAAGCTGTACCGCGTACAGCACCAGCAGCAGGGTGGTGATGAAGGCGACCGCGTTGACGGCCCAGAATTTGTATTTGAGCGAGATATTGCTAAGCCAGGCACCCATGGAAGGTTTTCTCTGATAGCGGAAACAGTATTGGCAAGGTGCCATTATTGTGCCGCTATTCAGAAAAGCGCTTTTGACATGGGTCAATGCGCCGCATCAATCGATGGCAGGCAAGCCGAAAAAGCGGCGGGCGCAGGCGGTGCTGTGCAACGCCAGATCTTCCATCGTTTCGTTACGGTGCAAGGCCACTTCGCGCAGTACTTCGGGCAGGTACGCCGGCTCATTGCGACCATTTTTCGGCTTGGGGCGCAGGGTGCGTGGTAGCAGGTAGGGCGCATCGCTTTCCAGCATCAGACGGCCTCGGGGAATGTCCCTGACCAGTGAATGCAGGTGGGTGCCACGGCGTTCGTCGCAGATCCAACCCGTGATGCCAATGTGTAAATCCAGGTCCAGGTAGCTGAACAGCGCTGCCTGTTCGCCAGTGAAGCAGTGCACCACGGCGGCTGGCAGGTGGTCGCGGTAGTCCTTGAGGATCTCCAGCAGACGCTGGTTGGCATCGCGCTCATGGAGAAACACCGGCAGTTGCAGTTCGACGGCCAGGGCGAGGTGTTCTTCGAGGACTTTTTCCTGCTGGGGGCGAGGGGAGAAGTCCCGGTTGAAATCCAGCCCGCATTCACCCACGGCGCGCACTCGGCTGTCGCCCAGCAAGCCACGCAGACGTTGGACGCTGTCGCTGTTCCAGTCGCTGGCAGAGTGGGGGTGAATGCCGGCGGTGCTGAACAGGCGCTGGCTGCTTTCGTCGAGTTTTACACACAGTTGCAGGGCCTGTTCGCTGCCCTCGACGCTGGTGCCGGTGAGTACCAATTGCTGCACGCCAGCGGCGTAGGCGCGTTCGAGAACGGCCGTGTGCCTCTCGTCGAAACTGGGGTTGGTCAGGTTGACGCCAATATCAATGAGTTGCATGGTGCTATCTCCGCCTGCGGCCGGAAAGCATATCAGAGCTGTAGATTGATAAGAAAAACCAAGAACTACAATGCGTTAACGCTGTCTTTGAACGTCGCAAGCGACATTGTGGTGGGCCGATTGCCTGCCACCTTGGCGCCGTTGCACGCCTTGCCAGCGCATAAGCGCTCTGTTTCTGACCCCCAGCACTGCGTAATTCGCACAGGCGCTGGCCAGTTTTCTTTCCGGAGAGCGGATGATCCGACCCTCGGCGTTGCTTATGTTGTGCCTGGCGTTATTGCTGCCCATGGCGGCGGTCGCACGTCTGGATGGGCCGCTGCAAGTGGCCAAGCCCGGCAAGGTCCGCGACTTGGCGCAAATTCGCTCCAGCCGCACCCTGCGCGTCTTGGTCAACCAGAGCCGCAACAGTTCCGGTGAAGTGCAGGGCCAGGCCATCGGTGTCGAATACCATCGGTTACGCGCCTTCGAGCAGTACCTCAACGGCCATGCCCGTGATGGGCAGGCCATCAACCTCAAGATCATCCCCAAGGCCAAGGACCAGTTACTCGGTGCGCTGGCCCGTGGTGAAGGTGACCTGGTGGCGCCCGGTGAGTTGCTGGACGTGAAAGGCGTGCACAAGGTCAGCGCCAGCGCCCCGATTGTCAGCGATGTGCCGTTGTGGCTGGTGGGCGTCAAGGGTGAACGACGGTATACCAAACTGGAGCAACTGTCGGGTCGCACGGTGACGCTGACCACCGGTAGTGCGGCGGTGGACGCTATCAGTCAGGTCAATCAAAAGCTGGCCCTGCACAAGCGCCCACCAGTGAAAGTGGAATGGGTTGACCCGAGCCTGGCGGTGGAAGATGTCCTGGAGATGGTGCAGGCCGGGATTTTTCACCTGACGATCGTGGAAAAACCCATTGCCCAACGCTGGTCGAAAATTCTGCCCAAGTTGCGCTTTGACAAGCAGGTCGTCATCAGCGAGCCGGGCGACGAGTTCTGGTTTGTGCGTCAGGACGCGTCGATGCTGCGTGCCAGCATCGATCGGTTTCTCAAGACCTATCACACGCCTTCCGACCAGGATGTGGCCTTCCAGCGTATCTATCGACGCCTCTACCAGGTCCGTAACCCATTGGCGCGGGCTGACCGCCAGCGCCTGGAAAAACTGCGCCCGGTTTTGCAAAAACATGCGCGTGAGCAAGGTATGGACTGGCTGAATCTGGCGGCGTTGGCGTTCAAGGAGTCTTCCCTGGACCCAGGCGCACGCAATAGTGGAGGCCCTACCGGTCTGATGCAGATCACGCCGTCGGCGGCGCAGCGGGTGGGGGTCAACAATATCGAGTCGCTCGACAGTAATGTGCAGGCGGGGGCGCGTTACCTGGCGATGATCCGGCGCAAGTTTTTCTCCAGCCCCAAGCTCAATGAGCGCGAGCGCATGGCCTTTATGCTGGCGGCGTACAACATGGGGCCGGAGCGGGTGCAAGGTATGCGCACCGAGGCCAAGCGCCGTGGGCTTAACCCCAATCAGTGGTTCTTCCAGGTTGAACGCATTGCCATGGAGCAGGTAGGGATGGGCGGCGTCAGCTATGTTAATAGCGTCAACAAGTATTATTTGGCGTTCGATCGGGAGCGCGAGTCTCTGGAGCCGCCTGCGGCTAAAGTTGCATCGCGTGAATAATCGATTTTTTAGATGTAAATTAGGCAATATTTCGGCTTTTATCATTGCTTAAACTGATTAATATAGCGGCCAACCAACCCCTACCTGGAAAAGGATTTACCCCCATGAGCCCAATGATTACCCGTGTACTGTCCACTCGCGCCGGTTATGGCCTGACTATTCTGCGTATCTTCGTCGGCATCATCTTCGCTGCCCACGGTTCGCAAAAGCTCTTCGGCTGGTTTGGCGGTGGTGGCCTGGCGGGCACCGCACAATGGATGGAAAGCATCGGCCTGGCGCCGGGCACGCTGATGGCGCTGCTGTCGGGCGGTACCGAGTTCTTCGCCGGCCTGGCCCTGATCATCGGTTTGCTGGTTCGCCCTGCTGCATTGGGCCTGACCTTCCTGACACTGGTGGCGATTTTCTCTGTACACATCCACAACGGGCTGTTCATGGCCAACAACGGTTATGAGTTCGCACTGGCGTTGCTCGGTGGCGCGTTGGCGGTGTTGTTGGAAGGTGCGGGCAAATTGTCTGTCGACCGCGCGATCACTCACTGATCGTTTAGCAAGCTGCACAAAAAGGCCCGCTGATGCGGGCCTTTTCGTTGCCCGGGATTCTTGACACTGCCCCACAGGCTTCTCTAGGATGCTGCTCATGCGCCGATTTAAACAGCTAATTGCGGGGCGCCACTGGGTCTCAATGCAGCCCGACAGAAGTACGCTTGCTCACGCAGGGCGTTCCTCGAAATACCGCTAAAGCGCTGGTTCGGTGTTGCCTCTCACCTGCCCGCAGACTTTTGAGGCAGAGACACGACACGATGAATGCACTACGCCCCCTCATACGCCTGGCCCCGATCACCGCGGACCTGACTCAACGCAATCCGAAAATCCTCCTGGGCGGTAAGCACCAGCCGACACTGCTGCGTTATCTGGACGGCTGGCCACGCCGTTCCGGTCGGCCTTCGGCGTTCCTGATCCAGTTTGTGGAAGACGGCGATTCCCTGGCCCGTTTTGCCAGCGACAGTTTCGACCTTGCAGTGATTCAGGCACCGAGTGCCAGCAACGCCCATGAGGTGATCCACCAACTGACGCGCATTGCCCGGCAAGGGCTGATTGCCCGTCGCTGAGCGACTAGTGAAAGGTTGCCAGTGCGAGGAGTCGACGCTTGCGCTGGTACAGGAACAGTAACCCGGCAATCAGGCACAGCAGTAGCGGTAGAGGCACGACCATCAGCCCTTTGAGCTGTCGCTCGAAACGCTGCACCGGGGCATAGGCCTGCGCCTTGAGTGTATGCAACTCGATGGGCAACTGCAGGCGCTCCTTGTTGAGTACCTGCAACTGCGTATTGGTATCTACCGCCTGGGTGATAAGCCGCGTGTGCGCTGGGTTCAACTCGCGCCATGCTTGCTCTGTCTGCTCAAGTCGTCGCTGGAGCTCAAGCGAATTTTTCCGATAAGCCTGTGCGGCTTCGTCGCGCATGTGTTCCAGCCTGTGCAACGGTTGGCGCATGACACGGGATCGAATGCGCTGGAGTGCTTCGGGCGCCGCCAGGTTATCCAATGTGTTCAATACAAACTGCGCGTTGCCGTTGCGTGCATGGCTGACTGTGTCCGCGAGCAAGTCGGTGTCGGCCACGACCACCATCTGGATCAGTTCTGCTTTTTGCAGCCCGGGCGGCTGGCCCTTGAGGCCGTCGGGAAACGCTGAGTAAGCGGGCCCCTCAACGCGCGCAGCGATCACATGGCGCTGCCCTGAAGTCGCCGTTTCATCGATCAGTGAGTCAAATGTCGTCGCCGAGCCAAAGCGTTTCGCGTCCAGCAGGGCCGATTGCCGTGAGCTCAACAGAAGCGGGGTCAACAGTGAACGGCTCTTGGGGGCCAGGGAAAGCGCGCCGCTGCTTGAGACCATCACGGCGTCCAGCCCCCAGGCGCTGACATCCGTTGGAGTCATCGCCTGTGATGGAAGGTGTAGCCTGGCCGGGTGCAGTACCCGGGGCATTCCCGGGCCGGGCGTGGCTGATGAGGCATAGAGATTATCCACCAACAGCTTATCCGCGGGCATTTGGATGCCCCACGCGTTCAGCAGCCCCTCCATTCTGGCGTTCGCTGGCACGGCGTCAGCGCCCATCTCGCTCACGGGGTCGAGGAACATCATCAACTGGGTGCCTTTCAATACCGATTGCTCAATGGCATATAGGGCTCGTTCAGGTAAAGCGTGCGGCTGTACGACTATCAATGTCGCGATGGATGACGGAACCTGGGCGATGTTCGCAGCCAGTTCCACCACGTTGAATTGCTCGCGGATCAACCCCAGCAACTCGCTGGCCGATTTGTCTAACGCCAGTCCCGACAGCAGGCCGATAGTGGCACGCTCAGGCTGCCCCAACTTATAGATCAGGTGGCTGATCTCATATTCAAGTAATGACTCGTGCTCAGGCCGGAACGCTTCGATGCGTTGGGCGCCCTGGCCAGTACGGGTGCCGATAAGGCCAAGGAATCCTTGTGTGTCATCAAGCCCAAACAAGCGGGCTTTGTAGGCATCTTCAGAAAAGGGAGCGGGGTTAATGATATGTAAGTTGATCAGGCCGTTTGCCGCTTTTTCGAACGCCTTGAGCACGTCTTCCACGCGCCGACCATAACGTTCTAATGCCTGGCTTTTTTGCGGCGCATTGAGGGTATTGAAGTAATACAGATCCAGTGGGCTTTCAAGTGACAGTAGCAGTTGCTGCGCCGCGGGCGATAAGGTGTGGATTTTTTCTTCGGAAAAGTCCCAGCGAACAGTGGGCAGTTTGGGTGCCCAGACTAGATTGAATGCCAGAAACAGCAGTGATATGACGAGAAGTGTCATACCCGCACGAAAAGCGGATCCCATCAGTGGTCTTCCTTTTCTCAGCTGTTTTTATAATTGAGTGTGAGGGTGGTCGCAAACAGAAAAGCAACGATCATGCTGATAAAGTACAGGCTGTCCTGCAGTGTGAGCTTGCCGTTATCCATCGCGCTGAAGCGGGCAACGGGATCCAGGGACATCAAACTGTCGATAATCCATATCGGTGCTTGTTGTTCAAGTGCATCCAGTACTGACGAAAGCCCACTGGCGGTCAGCAACAAGCCGAGCGTGAAAAAGAAAATCAGCAGGCGTTGGTTCGCAAGTACACAGATGAAACAACCTACCGAAAGATAACTTCCCGCCAGTAACCAACTGGCCAGGAATTGTGAGGCGATAACGCTATTGTCAGGTGTGCCCAGATAATTCACGGCAATCACCAGCGGGAAGTTAAGCATCAGCGCAATGCCACAGACAGTCCATGCCGCGATGAATTTTCCGATCACCCGTTCCATCGAGGTGACAGGCAAGGCATTCAGGGTGTTGTAAAAGCTGGCGTTGGATTCATCCGACCACAACTGCGTCGATAAAAGGGGGACCAGCAGGAGATAAAGCCAGGGGTGCAGTTCAAAAAAAGCCTGCAAATCACTGCTGTTTCGCTCCATCCATTGGTTGGAATGCAGTCCCAGCGCTGCGCACAGTGCGAGAAAAACCGCCACGCTCAGGTAAGCGCTGGGGGCGCAGGCATAGCTGACGAGTTGTCGTTTGAAAATGACAGGTAGCAGTCTCAAGGTGTCACCTCTTGGCTCAGATGGTGAACGACATCGTTCAGGCGACCCGGCTCCAGATTCATTGAGGTGATGTTCCAGCCGCGATGGGTGATAAGCGCGTTGATCGAGGGAAAGATGGAATGCCCGGGCATGGCCAGTACCGTAACCTTGCCGGGCGCATGCCGGTCTTCTTCGATGCCTGCGACGCCGGGCAATACGGCCAACGCGAGCAAATCCAGCGGGGCGTCTGCCGCGAGGGTGACGGCCTGGAAGTGCCGGGAGCTGCGCTGTAAGTCGGACAGCGAGGCATCGCCCACCAGGCGACCACCGGCGATAACCAAGGCACGGGTGCAGATGTCCGCCAGATCCTGGTAATGGCGGGAGGCGATGATGATGGTCATTTCCTCGCTCAGGGACTGGATGAGTGCCCGGAACTTGAGGCGTTGATCAGGGCAGAGCCCTTCTGTGGGTTCGTCCAGCAGCAGCAGGCTTGGGGAATGCAGGAGCGCCTGGGCCATTGCCACTCTGCGCTTCAAACCAAGGGAAAGGACGTTGATGGGGCAGTCGAGCACGGGCAGCAGTTCCAGTCGTGCGGCTACCTGCGCCACCTGGCTGCGTTTTTCCATCCCGCTCAAGCCGCGAATGGCGGCAATGAAATTGAGCATGTTTTTGACGGGCATCGTGTGATGGTCGAGGCCGTTTTGGAGCTGATAGCCAATGACCTTTTTGGCTTGAATTGAGTGGGTATGGGTATTGAAGCCTTGAATACTGATGTGCCCGGCCGTCGGCTTGATCGTCCCGGCGATCAGGCTCAACAGTGTTGTTTTTCCCGCCCCACTCTCTCCCAGCAAGCCCACACACTCCTGGCGCTGGGCACAGAAGGACAAGTTGCTGATTACGCGTGTTTTGCCCAGGTGTTTTGTGAGGTTGCTTATCTCGATCATGGTTTTACCGAATAAGTTTTGCAGGGCGTGTGAGAGAGGCCGGCGGTATGGAAAAGTGCTTTAAAAAGGGTACGTTCAATATGAAGACTTGGGAACGCGAAGTGTGATTAATAAGAAGAATCCTACGTTCGGCCCGATAATCCGCTGAAACAATTGTTTTGTTTTGAATACTTATTAATGTCCAGATGTTTATCTGATGTTTATATAAAGTTTTCTCCTTTGTAACGAGGCCAGATTGCCATGATGCTTCTACGTACTCTTGTTCTTGAGCGCAACGATGAAGGGACGCCCGTTAACGGCGCCTTGTTGTGCGGGTTTGCTGTGACGCAAACGGCGTCCAACTTTCTGGTGTATAGCCTGGATGAGGAGGCAGAGCCCGGCCACTCCAGGGTCTATATCGCGGCACTGCGTAAAAAGATTGACCGGTATTTCCTGGGAGGCGTTGACTCCAAAGAGGACCTGCAATTAGCCATGCAAGTCTTCAAACAGATCCTGACGATGGCAGCGGCAGCCGGCTCGAAGACAACGCCGATTGCCGAACCCCAGGTGCCCTTTCATTTCGTTGATTTGAAAGGCTGCCGGTTGCCGCCTGCCAGGCCAGAGGATCATCACTCGGTGATCATCAAGAAAGCTTTGGTCATGAAGGTCATCACCTTGGGCATGTCGGCCCCGGCGTTGCCTGCGATCGAAAGCAGCGCAGTGATCGTGCCGTCCATTCGCTTCTCGTCGCAAATGGTTGCGCCGCCGCGAAATCCGCGCTCAGCCACGACTGCGCCGCAACCTATGGATGAAGGCACCCTTGAAGAACCGGCGCGGTCGCTGGTCGCGATACCGCAGGAGCAGGTTGAGCCCAGTGCGTCGCCTGTTCCTGGTGAACAAGATGACAGTCACTTTGAGTCAGACAACCTGCGGTTGGCGCCACCCGAGCCTGAGCCTGAGCCCGAACCCTTGGACCCGCCTGCCCAGTTGGACCATACCTCTTTGCTCGAAATGGACAGCGCGCTGAGCAATCTGGCCAAAGTCGCCCAGGAACTGACGCAAAAAAAATGCGCGGTCCTAGAGAAGGAGCAAATGCTTGAACAGTGGCAGGCGCGATTGCAACAGCAGCAGAGCCAGTTGGAAGAAAAAGGCCGTGAACTTGAGCAGCGCCATACCTATTTGCAGGAGCAGGGCTTGGAGGTCAGCCAGAAGGCCGAAAAGCTGGCGATGATGATGTTGCAGTTGTCGGGTATGCGCCAGCGTATGCAAGGCACGTTGCTTGAATTGGACCAAGTGCTGGAGGGGCATGGGTGAGGTAATGGGGCGCCGGCCTGGATACTTTCCAGGGTTCATTTATCATCAGTCCCAGCCAGCCGCTGCCTGGGCATGATGCCCTGGCATAACGGCACCATTGGACATTGCCTGGGGATGCAAGCGTTTGAGTACCAAGCTGATTACCAAAGAAGGTCATGAAGCGCTGAAAAAAGAGCTGGATTACCTGTGGCGAGAGAAACGCCCGGATACCACACGCAAAGTGACCTGGGCCGCCTCCCTGGGAGATCGCAGTGAAAATGCGGATTACCAGTACAACAAGAAGCTGTTGCGCGAGATCGACCGACGGGTGCGTTACCTGCGCAAACGCCTGGAAGACATGCGGGTGGTGGAGTACATGCCCGAGCAGGAAGGAAAGGTATTTTTCGGTGCATGGGTCGAAATCGAAAACGAACAGGGCGAGACCAAGCGTTTTCGCATCGTCGGTTATGACGAGATCTACGATCGCATGGATTACATTTCCATCGACTCACCCATGGCACGGGCCCTGCTGCGCAAGGAGGTGGACGACGAGGCAATCGTACAGACCCCCGGCGGAGAGGTGTGCTGGTGGATCACCAAGATCGAATATGTGAAGACCGCCTGATGGCACGTACCCTTGGCTGGGGGCGTGCCATCCAGGTCTCAGCCTTCGCGCAATACGGTCAGCGGGCTGGCATTCAGTGCACGGCGTGTGCCGAATACCCCGGCAGCGCCAATCAGCACGGCACCGATCACGGGCAGCAGTAACAACCACGGGTGGGGATGCCACGCCAGGTCAAAGGCATAGCGGTACAGCACCCAGGTCACCAGTTCGGTGCCCAGTGCCGCCAGCAAGCCGCTGACCGCCCCCAACAGACCGAATTCGATGCGTCGGGCCTTGACCAGCAACTTGCGCTCGGCGCCCAAGGCTCGCAGCAATGCACCTTGGCGGATTCGTTCATCCAGGGTGGCCTGCAGGCCAGAGAACAACACTGCCATGCCCGCCGCGAGTACAAACAACAGCACGTATTCGACCGCCAACGTCACTTGGGCGAGGATGCTGCGCAACTGCTCCAGCAGGGCCTCGACCTGCAGGATAGTGACCGCCGGGAAGGCCCGTGACAGGTCGACGATCTGTTGGTCATGGCCGGGAGCCAGATAGAAGCTGGTGAGGTAGGTCGCGGGCAGATCCTTCAAGGTGCCCGGTTGGAAAATCATGAAGAAGTTGGGCTGGAAGTTATCCCAGTTGATGGTGCGCAGGCTGGTGACCCGTGCTTCACGGTTTTCCCCACCGATGGTGAACAATAAATGGTCGTTGAGCTTGAGCTTCAAGCTCTCGGCCACCTTGGCTTCCACCGACACGCCAGGAACCCCGTCAGTGGGTTGCGCCGACCACCACGTACCTGCCGTCAGGACGTTACCCGCTGGCAAGTCGGCTGCCCAGGTCAGGCTCAGATCGCGTTGAGTGGCCCGGTCGCCACTGGAGTCCTTGCTGACAATCTCCTGCACGGGTTCGCCATTGATGCTGATCAGGCGCCCCGGCACCACCGGGTAGAGCGGCGCCGCTTGTGCCTGGACGTCCAGCAGACGGGCGCCAAAGGCGTCCTTGTCGGCTGGCAGGATATTCAGGGCGAAGTAGTTGGGCGCATCCTTGGGCAACTGGTTTTGCCAGGTGTCGAGCAATTCGCCTCGCAACAGCGCGATCAACCCCATGGACAACAGGATCAAGCCAAAGGCCAGGGATTGGCCTGCCGCCGCCAACGGGTGACGCAACAATTGGCCCAGGCCCAGGCGCCACGGCAGGGAGGCACGAGCCAGTAACCGCCGCAGGCTCTGTAGCAACATCAGCAGCAAGCCACCCAGGAGCAGCGCAGCGACTACACCGCCGCCGAGTAACGCGAAGGTCAATACCAGGTCCAGGCTCAGGCGCCACATGATCAGGCCCAAGGCAAACAGTGCCGCGCCGTAGACCATCCAAGTGCTTGAAGGAATAGGCAGCAAATCGCGGCGCAATACCCGCAGCGGCGGTACCCGGCCCAGTGCGGCCAGCGGCGGGAGGGCGAAGCCGGCGAGGGCGACCAGCCCGGTGCCAATCCCCGCGACGGCCGGTAGCAGCCCGCCTGGCGGTACGTCGGCGGGTAGCAGGTCGTGCAGGAAGTAGAACAGGCCAAATTGCGCCAGCCAGCCGAGCAGGGCGCCGGCCAGGCTCGCCAGCAAGCCCAGTACGCTCAGTTGCAGGCTGAACAGCAGCATGGCTTCACGGCGCGACAAGCCCAGGCAGCGCAACAACGCGCTGGCATCGAAACGTCGACTGGCGAAGCGGTTGGCTGACAGCGCCACGGCCACGCCAGCCAGCAGCACAGCCACCAGGCTGGCCATGTTCAGGTAACGTTCGGCCTTGCCCAGTGCGCCGCCGATTTGCTGGTTGCCATCGCGGGAGTCCTGCAGGCGCTGGTTGGCAGCCAGGCCCGGTTTGACCAGGTCGCGATAAGTTTGCAGCGCTGTGCTGCCTTGTGGCGCACGCCATAGTTCGCGGTAGCTCACACGGCTGCCTGGCTGGACGACACCGGTGGCGTCCAGGTCCGCCAGGTTGATCATGACCCTGGGCGTGAGGCTGTAAAAGTTGCCTGCGCGGTCGGGCTCATAGTTCAGGATGCGCGCCAGGCGCAGGGTCTTCATGCCGACATCGATGCTGTCGCCGACTTTCAGGTCCAGCGCCGTCAGCAACCGTGCTTCTACCCAGGCTTCACCAGGTTTGGGGCCACCGCCCGGGATTTGCGTACCGAAGGGCTCGGTGCTGCTTTTAAGCTCGCCGCGCAAGGGGTACTGCTCGTTGACCGCCTTGATGCTGGAGAGCTGGATGCCGTTATCGGTGGCGATAACGCTGGAGAACTCCACGATGCGAGCGTGATCCAGGCCCAATTCGGTCCCAGATTTGATTTGCTCGGCACGGGCCGGCGAGCTGCCTTCGAGCACCAGGTCGGCGCCGAGGAATTCGGTGGCGCGCAGCAGCATGGCGCCGTTGAGGCGCGCACCAAAGTAGCCGATAGCGGTGCTGGCGGCCACGGCCACCAGCAGGGCAAAGAACAGCACGCGCAATTCGCCGGCGCGGGCATCGCGCAGTAACTGACGCATGGCAAGACTGAACAGGCGCAACAGCGGCAAACGTGCCATCAAGGCTCCAGGGGCGCGACCATCAGGCCGGCTTCAAGGCGGATCAGGCGCCGGCAACGGTGGGCCAGGCGCTCGTCGTGGGTGACCAGTACCAGGGTCGTACCGCTCTCTTTATTCAACTCGAACAACAGGTCGCTGATGCGCTCGCCAGTATGACTGTCGAGGTTGCCGGTGGGCTCGTCGGCAAACAGCACGTCCGGTTCGGCGGCAAACGCGCGGGCAATCGCCACGCGTTGTTGTTCGCCACCGGACAGTTGGCGGGGCGAGTGGGTCAGGCGCTGGCCCAGGCCTACGCGCTCCAGCAGGTGTTTGGCTCGCTCGCGGGCGTCCTGGCGACCGTCCAGCTCCAGCGGCAGCATCACGTTTTCCAGAGCATTCAAGCTGTCGAGCAATTGGAAGGATTGGAATACGAAACCCACATGCTCGGCACGGATGCGCGCGCGCTGATCTTCGTCGAGGGTGCTCAGGGCTTGCCCGGCCAGGGTCACTTCGCCGCTGCTGGGCAGGTCGAGGCCGGCCAGCAGGCCCAGTAGTGTGGATTTACCGGAACCGGAGCTGCCGACGATAGCCAGGCTATCGCCCTTGTTCAGTTCCAGGCTCAGTTCGTGCAGGATAGTCAGTTCACCTTCCGCGCTGGGAACCACTTTGCTAAGGTTTCGCGCGGTGAGAATGCTTGCGCCCATGGAGAATCCGATGCGAGTGTGGTTTTTGAGTGCTGGCCTGGCCTTGATGTGCATGGCCCAGAACGCAGCGGCGGGTACAGTCCTGATCGTTGGCGATAGTATCAGTGCCGGTTTCGGCCTGGATACCCGCAAAGGGTGGGTCGCGTTGCTGGAGCAACGGCTCAAGCAGGAGGGTTTTGACGACAAAGTGGTCAATGCTTCCATCAGTGGCGACACCAGTGCAGGAGGCCTCGCGCGGCTGCCCGCGGCGCTTGCAACGCACAAACCGGACGTGGTGGTGATCGAGTTGGGTGGCAACGATGGCTTGCGCGGCCAGCCGCCTGCGCAATTGCAACAAAATCTTGCTTCGATGATTCAGCAGTCCCGGGACAGCGGCGCCAAGGTGCTGCTGTTGGGTATGCAGATTCCGCCCAATTACGGCAAGCGCTATGTCGAAGCTTTTGCCAAGGTATTCGGTGATGTGGCACAGAAAGAAAAGGTGCCGTTTGTGCCGTTTTTCCTCGAGGGCGTGGGTGGCCATCCGGAGTTGATGCAAGCTGACGGGCTGCACCCGGCGGTCGCGGCGCAAGACAAGTTGCTGGAAAATGTCTGGCCGGCGCTAAAACCGCTGCTATGACGCTTTTCTACCGGCAGGCTTTCGGCTAAGGTGGCGCCCCCCTGATTTGGAGCCCTCGATGTCGCGCCCTGCCTGGTCCCTGTTTAACTACCAACTGATCGAGCCGGACGAGCAGCTGGACCTGTTCGCCTGCCAGGAAGTGCGAGTGCATTTGGTGGCGCGTCAATTGGAACTGGGCGGCTCCATCGACCGCACGCTCTGCGGCACTTTATTGCCCGCACAGCCACGCTGGTCATCGGTCAACCGCTCGATTTTTCAAGACCAGCGACTCTGCCCGTTATGCCGGGCGATTCTAGAATCGCAAAAGCGCGGCACGCCGCCGATCTGGCCGGAGCTGCGCTTCGAGCTGTAAAACAGCTTGAAGCTTGGCGCTGCGAAGCCGTATACAATCAATTTTTCCCTACCCGTCGTCTTGCGAAGGATTTTCCGGATGTTGTCGCGCCTTTCCGTCGTCACCTGCTGCCTGTCTCTTGCTGCGCTTTGTGCGGCGGGTTCGGCGGCGGCCTTGCAGTTGCCCTTGCCACCGCCCGGTGAGGACATTGTTGGCCAGGTCCAAGTGATCAAGGCCAAGTACGAAGACACTTTTGCTGACCTTGGCACCACCTACGACCTGGGCTATTCGGAAATGGTCGCGGCCAACCCGGGTGTCGATGCCTGGTTGCCGGGTGCGGGCACTGAGATTGTGCTGCCGACACGCTTTATCCTGCCGCCCGGGCCGCGGGAAGGCATTGTGATCAATCTGGCGGAATACCGGCTCTACTACTATCCAAAAGGCCAAAACGTCGTCTATACCTTCCCTCTGGGCATTGGCCGGGAAGGCTGGGGTTCGCCGATCGCCCATACCAGTATCATCGCCAAGACGCCGAACCCGACCTGGACGCCACCGGCCTCGATCAAGGCCGAGCACGCCGCCAACGGTGACCCGCTCCCCAACGTGGTGCCTGCCGGCCCCGACAACCCACTGGGGCCGTTCAAGTTCACCCTGGGCACGCCGGGTTACCTGATTCACGGCTCCAACATGAAGTTTGGTATCGGCACGCGTACCAGCCACGGGTGCTTCCGCATGTTCAATAACAACGTGTTGGAAATGGCAGGCATGGTGCCGGTAGGCACGTCAGTGCGCATCATCAATGACGCGTACAAGTTCGGCAGCAGTGGTGGCAAGGTCTACCTTGAGGCCCACACGCCGTTGAATGATGACGGTACGCCATCGGTGGTCGACAAGCACACCGCGGTCATCAATGCGTTGCTCAAGCGCGAAGACCTGTCCAATAACCTACGCGTCAACTGGGACCAGGTGCGTGATGTGGTCGCCGCCGAGGATGGCTTGCCGACCGAAATTGGTGTGCCAGGCGGCGCACCTGTGGCGTCCAGCGCCCCGCTCGATCTTCAATAATAAGCCTGAGCGAACATCCCTGTGTGAGCGGGCTTGCTCGCGAAGACGTCGGCCCGGCAAACATTGATGTTGACTGACCCACCGCTTTCGCGAGCAAGCCCGCTCCCACATGCCAAATCATAGGCAAAAAAAAGCCGACCCATAAATGGATCGGCTTGATAACAACCCCGAAGGATTATTACTTGCGGCTTGCTTTTTCAAGCATGCGCAGAGCGCGCTCGTTAGCTTCGTCAGCAGTCTGTTGTGCTTTTTGAGCAGCAGCCAGAGCTTCATCAGCTTTACGGTAGGCTTCGTCTGCACGGGCCTGGGAGCGAGCTGCTGCGTCTTCAGTTGCAGTCAGACGAGCTTCGGTTTCTTTGGAGACGCTGCTGCAACCGGTAGCCAGAACTGCGGCCAGAGCCAGAGCAGAGAATTTCAGAACGTTGTTCATCGTGTTCCCCTTCAAGGACTTTCAATTTAATGGCTACTTTCTCAGAGTGAGCTAATAGCCGGCGTACATACTACCCATTACTTGTAGTAAGTAAACTGACGTTGCGCAAGAAGCAAAAAAATTTCTTGTGCCGAATCTATTTTGGCTAATCTTTTGGCGGTTTGTATGAAAACTGTCCAATTTTTTGCACCTGGACGCACATTGGATCCAGGCTGAAAGGGCCGGCCCGCATGTGTTAAGCCTTGTAAATAGATGAAATTTTATATAACGAAGCGGGGCACTTTGGTTACGCTTGGCTTTACTGCGGCGGGCATCTTTTGCGCATCTAGAGGTGACTTTAAGAGCGCCAGTTCGTCTCAAGGTTCAACTGCCGGCAATGTTCAGGCTATCGGTCACCGGTTGATCGAGGCCCTTTCTATATCCACCAGCGGCGGGGAATGACGAGTGCGCCTTGAGCAATTTCAGGATTGGTGCCTACTATTCCCTATGTGCTGGTTGTGAGCGCTCACGGTTTTCTCGCTGTCGAAACCGGCACGGGGTGGCGTAGATGTTCCTTCGCCGGAAAAACATCGGTAAGGTAGGGTCGTTAATTCAGACCCGCGAGGAGTAGTGATGAGCGAGGCGTTGTCCATCCACCATGACCAGGCTGGTCATCAGTTCGAGACCAATGTGGACGGTCATCGTGCCTACCTGACCTACATGGACCTCGGGAAGCAGACCCTGGATATCTATCGCACCTTCGTGCCCAACGCACTGCGGGGGCGAGGCATTGCGGCTGCGTTGACCGAGGAAGCCTTGAAGTTTGCCGAAGAGGCTGGCTACACGGTGATCCCGTCGTGCTCCTATGTCGAACGCTATATGGAGCGCCACCAGCGCCATGCCGCGAAGCTGTAACTGACCAGTTGCCAATAAAAAACGCCGGGCTTAGCCCGGCGTTTTTGTGTGCGCGAAACCGGTACGGACTCAGGTGCGCTTGCGCTGGGGCAACACGTCCTTGAGCTTGGCGTGCATGCTGCGCAGGGTAGTTTCGGTGGCGGACCAATCGATACAGGCATCGGTGATCGACACGCCGTACTGCAAGTCGGCCAAGTCTTTTGGAATCGCCTGGCAACCCCAGTTCAAATGGCTCTCGACCATCAAGCCGATGATCGACTGGTTACCTTCCAGAATCTGGTTGGCAACGTTCTCCATCACCAATGGCTGCAAGGCCGGGTCTTTGTTGGAGTTGGCGTGGCTGCAGTCGACCATGATGTTTGGCTTGATCTTGGCCTTGTTCAGCGCCTGTTCGCACAGCGCGACGCTGACCGAATCATAGTTGGGCTTGCCATTGCCGCCACGCAGCACCACGTGACCGTAGGCGTTGCCCTTGGTCGTCACGATGGACACGCCGCCTTCCTGGTTGATACCCAGGAAGCGATGAGGGCTGGAGACCGATTGCAGCGCATTGATCGCCACGGTCAGGCCGCCGTCAGTGCCGTTCTTGAAGCCTACGGCCGACGACAGGCCGGACGCCATTTCGCGGTGGGTCTGGGATTCGGTGGTGCGTGCGCCGATAGCCGACCAGCTGATCAGGTCCTGCAGGTATTGCGGGGAGATCGGGTCGAGGGCTTCGGTGGCGGTGGGCAGGCCCATTTCAGCCAGGTCCAGCAGCAGTTTGCGACCGATGTGCAAGCCATCCTGGATCTTGAAGGAGTCGTCCAGGTACGGGTCGTTGATCAAGCCTTTCCAGCCGACGGTGGTACGCGGTTTCTCGAAATACACGCGCATGACCAGGTACAAGGTGTCGGACACTTCAGCCGCCAGCACTTTGAGGCGCTCGGCATATTCGTGGGCGGCCTTGAGGTCGTGGATAGAGCAGGGCCCGATCACCACGAAGAGACGGTGGTCGGTGCCGTCGAGAATGTCACGGATGACTTCGCGGCCCTTGGTGACGGTCTGCAGGGCAGCGTCGCTCAGGGGGATTTCGCGCTTGAGCTGATCGGGGGTGATCAGGGTCTCGTTGGATTCAACGTTAAGGTCATTGATCGGTAAATCAGCCATCGTGTTACTCGCCAGGGTCACGGGTGCCGGCCGCCAGCTATCCCCGTGCGGCGGGCACAGCATGATTTGAATGCAGGGGGGAGGAACCTTAGCGCGTAACACGGGCCCGCGACAATGGGCAAAGCCCGGTTTAATCCAGCGCTGGCTGCACAACCGCCTCATGGGAGAACTCGCCGGCATGACGCGACACCCACTCACGGGCCATGGTTTCAAGTTGTGCAGGCGTTGGCTCGGCGTCTTCGTGCAGGCGGCAGTAACGCTCGATCTGGCACACTTGCTCGCCCATCCGTGCACCGAACAAGGCGTGTTCGTCGGTAAAGCAAATACCAATGCGATAGCCCTGTTCGACTTTGCGGCACCAGGCGACATAGCCTGGATAACGGGCGCTGGGCCCTAGGGAAGGGATATGCAGGTCTACCGCCGTGCCGGCGCGCCAGGCACGTGGCCAATTGCAGGCGACGCCGCCGCGGCCGATAGTGTGCAGGCGTTGGCGGGGAAGGGCGGGAGAGGGACGTTGGATCAACTCGACAGCGACATCATCAGGGTGAGGTAAAAAACGACCCATGTACACGGACTCCGAGCGCCGTCCAGTTGACGGCAATGGCAGCAGTATAGTGAAGGAACTGGAATTGACCGACCTGGATATTGACCAGCAATTGCTGGGATTGCCAGGTATTTCGCTGGTAGTGTTCACCAGTGTCGGTTGTGCCAGTTGCCGCTGGGCACGCCAGCAGTTGCCCAGCTGGCACTTGCCGGTGGACCGCGTGTGCTGGGTGGATGCCGGGCACAACGGCGGTGCGGTGGAACGCTACCGGATCTTTCATTTGCCGGCGTTGTTCCTGGTGTGCGAGGGTCAATTCTTTGGGCAATTACAGACACGTCTTACAGCATCCGACCTCGCCGAATGCCTAAACCAGGCGCTCAACCGAACACCAGAGGATTTGCCATGACAGCAGTTGCAGCCCCGTCGCCACGCATTGGCATTATTGGCACCGGTGCCATCGGCGGTTACTACGGACTGATGCTGGCGCGTGCCGGCTTCGATGTGCATTTCCTGTTGCGCAGCGAATATGCTGCGGTGAGCAGGCATGGCCTGCACGTCAACAGTACGGTGCATGGGCAACTGCACCTGCATCCGGTGCAGGCCTATGCCAGCGCCGCCGACATGCCGCCGTGCGACTGGCTATTGGTGGGCACCAAGTCCACCGGTAATGTGGACCTGGCGCCAACCATCGCCCAGGTGGCGGCGCCGGATGCCAAAGTGGTGCTCCTGCAAAACGGCCTCGATGTCGAAGACAGCCTGCGTGAACACCTGCCGCCGTCGCTGCATCTGTTGGGCGGCCTGTGCTACATCGGTGTGCACCGCTCGGCCCCCGGTGTGGTAGAGCATCAGGCGTTGGGCCGGGTCAACCTGGGCTATCACAGTGGCACGGCGGCCAACGATGAGGTGCAGCAACAGGCGATTGTCGAAGCCGGTGCCGGGCTGTTTCATCAAGCTGGCATCGAGTCCCAGGCCATGGCCAATGTGCATCTGGCGCGTTGGCACAAGCTGGTCTGGAACGTGCCGTTCAACGGCCTCTCTGTGTTGCTGGGCACGGGTACCACGGCCATGATGGCCGATGAGTCCAGCCGCGAGTTGATCCAGGCGCTGATGGCCGAGGTGGTGCAGGGCGCTCATGCCTGCGGGCATGAAATTCCTGCCAGTTACGCTGGGCAGATGTTCGCCATGACAGAAACCATGGACGACTACCTGCCCAGCATGTATCACGACCACCTGCACAAGCGACCGTTGGAACTGGCGGCCATCTATGCCCGTCCCTTGGCCGCTGCCAAAGCGGCCGGTTGCGAACTGCCACGCATGCAGGCGCTCTATCAGGCCTTGAGTTTTATTGATCGGCACAACCGCTGATTGGGGGGAACCACCATGGTGAAGGGATTGGCTGACAAACTGGTGCTGGCGATTTCCTCACGAGCGCTGTTCGACCTGAGTGACAGCCACAAGGTTTATCTGGCTGAAGGGGTCGAGGCTTACCGCAAATACCAGATCGAGCACGAGGAAGAAACCCTCGAGCCTGGCGATGCCTTCCCGCTGGTCAAGAAGCTGCTGAGCCTGAATGCCAGCCTGGGGCGTGCGCGGGTCGAGGTGGTGTTGGTGTCGCGCAACAGTGCCGATACCGGGCTGCGGGTGTTCAACTCGATCCAGCATTACGGCCTGGATATTTCCCGCGCCGCTTTCGTAGGCGGGCGTAGTCCCTATCCCTATTTGGCCGCCTTCGGTTGTCATCTGTTTCTCTCCACCCATGCCGAAGATGTGCGCAGCGCCCTCGATGCCGGGTTTGCGGCCGCGACGATTCTGTCGGGCGGCCCGCGCCGCGCTTCCAGCGAAGAGCTGCGCATCGCATTCGACGGCGATGCCGTGCTGTTCTCCGATGAGTCCGAGCGCGTCTACCAGGCCGGTGGGCTGGCAGCCTTCCAGGCCAGCGAGCGAGAGTCGGCGCGCCAGCCTTTGCACGGCGGTCCGTTCAAGGGCTTCCTGGCGGCACTGAACCTGTTGCAACGCGAGTTTGCCGATGAGGCCTGCCCGATTCGTACCGCGTTGGTCACCGCACGTTCGGCACCGTCCCATGAGCGCGTGATCCGCACCTTGCGCGAGTGGGATATCCGCCTGGACGAATCGCTGTTCCTCGGTGGCCTGGAAAAATCCGCGTTTCTGGAAGCCTTTGCCGCCGATGTGTTTTTCGATGACCAGGCCGGCCATTGCGAGAAAGCCAGGGAGGTAGTGGCCACCGGGCACGTGCCCCATGGCATCAGCAATGAGTTGAGAATCCAGACCGAGCGCTAGCTGCTAAGCTCATTCAATTCCCGCCATCCTGGCAGTCCAGGAGGTTTTATGATTCGCTCGATGCTGTTTGCCACGGACCTCGGTCTGTATGCACCCTATGTGATGCAACATGCAGTGGCGCTGGCGCGAACGTTCAAGGCTGACCTGTATGTGATCCACGTGGTCGAGCCCATTGGATTGTTCGCCGAATCGGTGTTGCAGAGCTACCTTGATGAAACCGCCTTGAGCGAATGGCAGAGCAAGGGGCTGAGCACGGTGATGGCGACGATTGAACAGCGTGTGCTGGACAGCTTTCGCGAGGAGTGGGAGGAAGGGGAGCAGGACCTGCAATGGATTCGCTCGGTCAAGGTGATCCAGGGGGATCCTTGCGAGGTGATTCTCGACCAGTTGCGAAAACTGTCCGTCGACTTACTGATCGTCGGGAGTCATAGCCAGGCAACCGGTGTGGCCGTCCCCCTTGGACGTACCGCCGCACGGGTGTTGCAGTTGTCCCCCGTGCCGGTTTACCTGGTGCCGTCGCTGCAGCGTCGGCGCAGTGACGATAGTTGATCGGCAAAAACGATAAAAAGTTCTAGATTTATCCGTCAAACCTTTAATATAGTTATATACCGTCGCTGATACCCGTGGCGTCTATCTGCTTTGAGGGATTCATATGAAGCTTCAACAACTGCGCTACATCTGGGAAGTGGCGCACCACGACCTCAACGTTTCCGCTACCGCTCAAAGCCTCTATACCTCGCAACCTGGTATCAGCAAGCAGATCCGCCTGCTCGAAGACGAGTTGGGCGTCGAAGTCTTCGCACGCAGTGGCAAACACTTGACCCGCGTCACTCCAGCTGGCGAGCGCATCATCACCACCGCCGGCGAGATCCTGCGTAAAGTCGAAAGCATCAAGCAGATCGCCCAGGAATTTTCCAACGAGAAGAAAGGCACCTTGTCGATCGCCACCACTCACACCCAGGCGCGCTATGCATTGCCGCCGGTGATCCGTGATTTCATCAAGCAATACCCGGACGTAGCCCTGCACATGCACCAGGGTTCGCCGATGCAGATTGCCGAGATGGCCGCTGACGGCACCGTCGATTTTGCCATCGCCACCGAGGCCCTGGAATTGTTCGGCGACCTGGTAATGATGCCCTGCTACCGTTGGAACCGCTGCGTGGTTGTGCCCCAGGGGCACCCTTTGGCCAAGCTGCCGAAGCTCACCCTGGAAGCCTTGGCTGAATACCCGATCGTGACCTACGTGTTCGGCTTTACCGGCCGTTCCAAGCTCGACGAAGCGTTCAGCCATCGCGGCCTCACGCCCAAGGTGGTGTTCACTGCTGCCGATGCCGACGTGATCAAGACCTACGTGCGCCTGGGCCTGGGCGTCGGGATCGTCGCCAAGATGGCGGTCGACACCAACCTCGACAAAGACCTGGTGGTGCTGGATGCCAGCGAACTGTTCGAGTCCAGCGTGACCAAGATCGGTTTCCGTCGCGGTACCTTCCTGCGCGGCTTCATGTGCGACTTCATCGAGAAGTTCGCACCGCACCTGACCCGTGAAGTGATGGCCAAGGCGATCCAGTGCCACAACAAGCAAGAGCTGGAAGAGTTGTTTGACGGCGTTGAATTGCCCGTCCACTGACCGCGATTACCCTGTAGGAGCGAGCAAGCTCGCTCCTACAGGGGTGTAGGTTATCGGGCCTCGGTCACCGTAAAGTGCTGCCGAGCGCCGGCCACCAGAATCTCTACCTCTTCATCGATACGCTTGCCCAGCAGGCCTTTGCCCAGGGGCGAGCGTGGCGTGATGACCGTCACCGGTTGCCCCACCACATCCACTTTCAAACCCGCCGCATCCGGCGCCAGGAACAGCCATTGCTGGCGACCGTCCTCGTCTTCCAGGCCCACCAGCGTGCCTATCTCTATCCCGCGTTGATCATCGTACGCACGTAGCTGCAGTTGCTGGCACAGCACCAGCGATTGCTTGATCTCCTCCACTCGTCGGGCCTGCCCGGTGGCCAGGTACGAAGCCTCCAGGCCGAGGGTGTCGTATTTGTTTTCGGCAATGTTTTCTTCGTGGGTCGCGGTTTCGTAGGCGGTCTGCGCGGCGCGTTGGACGACGTCGATGTCGACGGTGAGCTTTTCCAGGATCAGCTGGAGCACGGCGTGTTTATTCATGGCGGTATCTGGCATCAATCGCAGAATTGCAGGACATTGGCCCGCGTCTTTTCATTGGGGGCGTTCTGGTCTTGTTGCAGCCAGAACTGGCATTTGGGGTTGGACAGGTTACGCGCGTTGCTTCGGGCCTGGTCCAGGGCCTGTTGTTGTTCCTGTTTTTGCAGGTTCTGTTGGTACTGTTCGAACAGACGGTTCGGTGGCTGCGGCTCAACCATGGCCGGTTTGCCCAATTGCTCAACCGCCTGTGCCACCGGCGCCAGGCTCTGGGGGAACAGGTAGCGAGACGCCAGCCAGGCGGTCAGCGCAATGGCGATAAACCCTAGCCACACGCCGGCGGCAATCGCGATGCAGAGCTTGAACAGCGATAACGTACGGTCAGACATAAGGGCCTCCTGGCAGGCATTGACGGCATGACGGTGATTGTCGCACAGCCTCCGTGCAGAATAATCGCGATCAAGCCTTCTGCATCCACGCATTTATGCGGACAATCGAACCTTTGATCGATGGAGCCCGGAATGAAAGCCCGCTGGGATATTTTTTGCAGTGTCGTCGACAACTACGGCGACATCGGCGTGACCTGGCGCCTGGCCCGGCAGTTGGTGGTGGAGCATGGCTGTGACGTGCGCTTGTGGGTCGATGACCTGCGCGCCTTCGAACGCATGTGCCCGGACATTGATGTGCAGGTGGGCCAGCAATGGCAAGAGGGCGTCCAAGTGCGCCACTGGCCGGCCGAATGGCCAGGCGCACACCCGGCGGATGTGGTGATTGCTGCGTTCGCGTGCCAGCTACCGCCCGAGTACATGGACCGCATGGCCGAGTGTGAACGTGCGCCGTTGTGGATGAACCTGGATTACCTCAGCGCTGAAGACTGGGTGGTGGGCTGCCATCGCTTGCCTTCGGTGAAGTACAAGGGCGTGCAGAAGTACTTTTTCTTCCCCGGGTTTCGCCCTGGTACTGGCGGCCTGTTGCGCGAAGCCGGCTTGTTGGAGCGACGCCGGGCGTTTCAGCAGGACGCGGCCGCGCAACAACGGTTCCTGCAAAGCCTGGGCGTTGCTCCGACGGCCGGCGCGCGTTTGATGTCGCTGTTTGCCTATGAGAATGACGGGTTGGCCGGCTGGCTGGACGTATTGGCGGCCGATGGACGGGGGACGCACTTGCTGGTGCCGGAAGGGCGCATTCTGGGGGACGTGCAACGCTGGCTGGGGGTGAACAGCTTGTCGGCGGGAGACATCCAAGTACGTGGTGCGCTGACCGTACAGGTCATTGCATTCGTACGTCAGGAGCAATATGACCGATTGCTATGGTGCTGCGAATTTAACGCCGTACGTGGCGAAGACTCGTTCGTGCGTGCCCAGTGGGCGGGGAGGCCATTGCTGTGGCACATCTACCGCCAGGACGAAGACATCCACCTGGACAAGCTCGATGCCTTCCTGGAACTGTACACAGCCGCACTTTCACCGGCCGCCAAAGCTGCCGTCGTCACGCTCTGGCAAGCCTGGAACGCTGATGGCGATATGGCACAGTCCTGGAAAATGCTGCTGGAACATTGGCCCGAGGTCAGCCAGCACGCGCAGAACTGGTGTCTGGAACAAGGCTTGCAGGCCGATCTTGCGACGGCGCTGGTACAGTTTTATGAAAGTTGGATATGATACGCCACCTTGATTTTTGTCAATCCCATCCAAATTTCGGATATACGCAATGAAAACTGGTAAAGAACTGAAACCCGGTACAGTGATCCGTCTCGAAAACGACCCTTGGCTGGTTCAGAAAGCTGAGTTCACCAAGTCTGGTCGTAACAGCGCAATCATGAAGACCAAGCTGAAGAACCTGCTGACCGGTTACAAGACCGAAATCGTCTACAGCGCCGATGACAAACTGGACGACGTGATCCTCGACCGCAAAGAAGCGACCCTGTCCTTCATCAGCGGCGACACCTACACGTTCATGGACACCACTGACTACACCATGTACGAGCTGAACGCTGAAGATATCGAAGCCGTTCTGCCGTTCATTGAAGAAGGCATGGAAGACGTCTGCGAAGCTATCTTCTTCGAAGAGCGCCTGGTTTCCGTAGAGCTGCCGACGACCATCGTGCGTAAGGTTGCTTACACCGAAGGCTCCGCTCGCGGCGACACTTCCGGCAAGGTGATGAAGCCTGCCAAACTGAGCAACGGTACCGAACTGCAAGTGGCCGATTTCATCGAAATCGACGACCTGATCGAGATCGACACCCGTGAAGGTGGTTCTTACAAAGGCCGCGCCAAGAAGTAATTCTGGCCCCGGCGATACGAAAAAAGCCCGACCTTGAGTCGGGCTTTTTCATGGGCGTCTGTTTTTCAGACCGTTACATGCAAGCGCACCTCAACGTTGCCACGGGTGGCATTGGAGTACGGGCACACTTGGTGCGCAGCGTCGACCAGGCTTTGCGCCTCATCTTGGGCCAGGCCCGGCAGGCTGATATGCAGGTCGATATCCAGGCCGAAGCCGCCCGGGATCTGGCCGATGCCCACGTGGGCGGTGATCGAGGCGTCATCCGGGATTTTGCGTTTGGTCTGGCTGGCCACGAACTTCAGTGCGCCGATAAAGCAAGCGGAGTAGCCGGCAGCAAACAATTGCTCTGGGTTAGTGGCCTGGCCACCGGCGCCGCCCAACTCCTTTGGAGTCGACAGTTTGACGTCGAGGATATTGTCGCTGGAAACGGCGCGACCATCACGGCCGCCAGTGGCGGTGGCTACTGCGGTATAGAGCGTTTGCATGGGGCGTTCCTCTGTATGGTTAGCGCTAAACATTTGCGCGCTAAGTAGTTGGTGAGGTGAATGTATAGCGCTAATGTTTAGTGCGCAAGTTAATTTTTCAGCGTTGAAGAATTTAAGGGTGTCGCAGAACAAAAAGTGGGAGCTGGCTTGCCTGCGATGACGGTGTATCAGTCACTGCATGGTTGACTGATGAATCGCAATCGCAGGCAAGCCAGCTCCCACTTTTGAGTATGTTTAGTGCTGGGGCCTAGCGTGTCAGATGCTGGTTTGCAGATTGGTGCGCAACGCGATCAGGTCGCCTTGCAGCTTGCGCAATTGTTCCAGCGCCATCCCGCTGGCGCCCAGGATGCATTGCGGAACATCCTTGGCCTTCTCCTGCAAGGCGCGCCCGGCGTCGGTCAGTTTCACCACCACCACCCGCTCGTCTTCGCGGCTGCGCGTGCGGCTGAGCAGGCCCTCGGCTTCCAGGCGCTTGAGCAGTGGCGTCATGGAGCCTGGGTCCGTCAGCAGGCGGCTGCTGATTTCACTGACGGTCAACTCATCCTCTTCCCACAGCACCATCATGGCCAGGTACTGCGGGTAGGTCAGGCCGATGGCTTGGAGCAGGGGCTTATAGACCTTGGTCATCAGCAGTGAGGTGGAGTGCAGGGCGAAGCACAGCTGGTTGTCCAGCAACAGCGATTCGCAAGGATCAGGGTTTTTGCTCATGGTGGCGTCTCGAAAAAGCATGTCTGGGCTGGAATCTAGCGGGCAAATCTTTAATGCGCCAGGTAATTCTTGCCGTAGGCGTCAGACCAAGCGACTTTGCAATGCCAGATCCCAGGGCGGCACCGGGCTGAAACGGGATTTGAGGTATTCAAGCAACAATCGGCTGCGTGCATTGGGCTGTTGCTCCAGGCGCAGCGCATAAATGCCGGCGGTTTCTGGGCTGGGCAAACCGTCTTCACAAAACAGCGGCAACAGTTCGCCGCGCACCAGGTATTCACTGGCCAACCAGGTCGGCAAGTGAGCGATGCCCAGCCCGGCCAGTGCGCCCGAGAGCAGGGCTTCGGCGTTGTTGGCACTCATGCGGATGCGTCGCGGGCGATAGGTGGTGCGGCGCCCGTCCAGTTCGAAGCGCCAGGCGAACATTGGCGCCAGCCCGTCCCAGTCCAGGCCGTCATGTTCGCTCAGCTCTCGAGGATGGGCCGGCGTGCCACGGCTTTTCAGGTACGCGGGGCTGGCACAGGCGATACGCACGATACTCGCCAGCGGCGTAGCGACCAGTCGGGTGTCGACAATATGCCCTGCGCGCAGAACCAGGTCGACCTTGCCCAGATGCGCGCCCTGCATATCGACAAAGCTGTCGATCAAGTGCAGGTGCACGTCCAGGCCTGGATACAGGCTCAAAAAGTCCGCAATGACAGGCGCCAGGTGCCGGCGGCCGAATGCTGCGGGCGCATCGACCCGGATCAACCCCTCCGGCGCATGGCTCAGCGAGACCGCCTCTGCCCGTGCCAGCTGCAACTCGCTGACAATCCGTCGCGCCCGCTCGGCAAAGGCCAGGCCTGCGGAGGTGGGCACCACCGCATGGGTGCTGCGTTGGAACAGGCGGCTACCCACGGAGCTTTCCAGGCTGTCGATGCGCCGGGCCACGGCTGAAGGTGTCAGCGGATGGAGGCGCGCGGCGGCGGAAAAACTGCCGGCTTCCATTACGTCGAGAAACAGGCTCAGTTGGTCGGTCAGGGTGTTGGGGTTCATAGCTCAACGCTTATGCGAGATTGGCACAGCCATTGTGCGTTGCTGTGCGTTTCCGCGCCAGGGTCGACTGCGTAGCATGCCAAGCATGAAATTGCGGAGTACCGAGCGGTGTGGGATTTAGTGATGTACCTGGCATTGGGTGCGGCGTTGGGCACTGTAGGTGGGCTGTTTGGCATTGGTGGTGGGCTGATTGCCATCCCGGTGCTGGGCGTGTTGTTCGGCCTGGATCAGCAGATTGCCCAAGGCACCGCCTTGGTGATGGTCGTGCCGAATGTGATGCTCGCGCTGTGGCGCTATCATCAGCGTAACCGCATCGAGTTGCGTCATGCTTTACCCCTGGGTGTGACCGGCTTTTGCTTTGCCTGGCTGGGATCGATCTGGGCGGTGGGCCTGGATGCGGGCGCCATGCGCATCGGTTTTATTGCGTTCTTGGTGGCGTTGTCTGCCTACAACCTGCTGCGCATGTTCACTCGCAATGCGCCGCCCGCCGCACAAATGCGTTATTCCTGGCCCTGGCTTGGCGTCTTGGGCGCGGCATCCGGTTCCATGGGCGGGCTGTTCGGAGTCGGCGGCGCGGTGGTCGCCACGCCGGTACTCACCAGTGTCTTCGGCACTACTCAAGTGGTCGCCCAAGGCTTGTCGTTGGCCTTGGCGTTGCCCAGCACCGGTGTGACCCTGGTCACCTATGCCTGGCACCACGAGGTGGACTGGATGATCGGCCTGCCACTGGCGGTGGGGGGCCTGCTGAGTATCAGTTGGGGCGTGAAAGTGGCGCATGCCTTGCCGGAACGTCTGTTGCGCGGCCTCTTCTGTGGCTTCTTGGTGGTGTGCGCGGTGATGCTGACCTTTAAAGTTTGAAGCCTTCGACGATGTAGTCCGCCAGGCATTCGGTGATCGGCGAGGTCATCTGCGGGTTACGCAGCAAGCGCAGGTTCATCGACGGTAAAGGCGGGAAGCCTTCGTCGCTGCCGAGCACTCGCAGGTCGTCGGTGACCAGGCTTTCCATGCTGACCATCGCCGCCAGGCCTGCACTGACCACTGCCAGGATCGCTGCTCCGTTAGAGCTGTGATAGGCCAGGCGATAATCTCGCCCGGCCGCCTCCAGTGCGGCCCGTGCCCAATGGGTGTACAGGCACTCGTCGCCGGACAGCGCCAGGGGCAGGGCATCGTGCTCCTCCACACAAAAGCACGGTGATGCTGCCCACACCATGCGCTCGGTACGCAATAACTCACCCAGATCATTGCCGGGCTCGCGGCTGATTACGGTCAACGCCAGGTCCCGCCGTTGCATCAATACGGTCGATGCTTCGCAGTGCATTTCGATCTGGATCAGTGGGTAGGCTTTGGAAAATTGCTTGAGGATGCCTGGCAGAAAGCGCATCACGTAGTCATCCGGCGTGCCGATACGCACCAACCCCACCATATGCGGCTCGCGCAGGGTATTGAACACTTCGCTGTGCAATTTCAGGATGCGCCGCGCATAACCCAACAGCACCTGGCCTTCGGGCGTGAGCCGTACCTGGCGGCCATCGCGCTCGAACAGTTTGCGCTGCAACACGTCTTCTTCCAGGCGCTTCATCTGCATGCTCACCGCCGATTGAGTGCGGTTGACCTGCTCGCCGGCGCGGGTGAAACCGCCCTGGTCGGCAATGGCGACGAAGGTGCGCAGCACATCAGTGTCGATGCTGGGATAGGCGGACAATTGATCAATCTCCGAGATGTAATGCATAAGAAACATTCGTTGGATTGATCATAATGCCCGGCACACACTGTCGTCATCCCCACTGGAGGGCGAGAAGATGAAAGGTCAAAAAGGTTTCATATCGACGGATAAATGGCCGTTTGCCGGGCTGTTTCACACATTCGCGCGTTGGCAGCTGTTGCATCAGGAGCGCCAGATGCTGGCGACCCTGAGCGATGACGCCCTCAAGGACATCGGGCTCAATCGCGCCGACGTCGCGCAGGAAAGCCATCGGCATTTCTGGGAAGACCCGCTGCGAAAATAAGCGCGGATGCAGTAGGGTAGGGGGCGAGCTTCTATGGAGATTGCCATGCCCGCCGACCTGTGTTTTTCACTCAAGCAAGCTCGACGCATGGCGCTGGCTGCCCAGGGATTTTCCGGGCGCCAGGCGCCTGCACAGATAAAGGCTGCGCACCTCAACCGCTTGATCGAACGCCTGGGCGTTTTACAGATCGACTCGGTCAATGCGCTGGTGCGTTCCCACTACCTGCCCGTGTTTTCCCGCCTTGGTTCTTATTCCCCATCGATTCTTGAACAGGCGGCCTGGAGCCAGGGGCGGCGGCGTTCTCTGTTTGAATACTGGGGGCATGAGGCGTCACTGCTGCCCTTGGCGCTGTACCCGTTGATGGGTTGGCGCATGGAGCGCGCCCGGCAAGGGCGGGGGATTTATGCGCAAATGGCACGTTTTGGCCGTGAACAGCAGGCGACGATCCAACGCGTGTTGCGCACCGTCGAACAGCAGGGCGCCTTGGGGGCGGGTAGCTTGTCGACCCGCGAGGAGCGTGCCGGACCCTGGTGGGATTGGAGTGATGAAAAGCACGCGCTGGAATGGCTGTTCGCCGCTGGCCTGGTCACGGTTGCCGGTCGTCGAGGGTTTGAGCGGCTTTATGATCTGCCCGAGCGTGTTATTCCCGCAGAGGTGCTCAGAGTCTCCATGAGTGAAGGTGAAGCGCAGCGTGGCTTGCTGTTGCACAGTGCGACTGCATTGGGTGTCGCCACCGAAAAAGACCTGCGCGATTATTTCCGCCTCGACCCCGCCGACAGCCGCAACCGCTTGGCCGAGCTGGTTGAGGATGGGCAACTGCTGGCGTGCCGGGTGCGGGGCTGGAAACAACCAGCGTACTGCCCGTCGGCGCCGAAACTGCCTCGCACAGTGCCGGCCAGTGCATTGTTGTCGCCGTTCGATTCGCTGATATGGGAGCGCAGCCGCACCGAGCGCCTGTTCGACTTTCGCTATCGGCTGGAGATCTACACCCCGCAAGAAAAGCGCGTGTATGGCTACTACGTGTTGCCGTTTCTCCACAACGAACGCATTGCCGCGCGCGTCGACCTGCGAGCCGAGCGTGCTCATGGGCGCCTGGCCGTGCATGCCGTGCATGAGGAAGAGCCGGGGCTGGATGAGGAAGGCATGCTGGCGCTGGCGCTGAACCTGCGCAAAATGGCCGACTGGCTAGGGCTGGAACAGGTCCAGCTCAATTGCCAGCGGCCCAGTGCTGCTCGGTTAAGGGCAGCGATGCTGAACCGGGATACCAACCTTTAAACCTCTATCGCGGGCAAGCCCGGCTCCCACAGAGAAACGCGTTCAAATGTGGGAGCCGGGCTTGCCCGCGATGGCGTCATCCCCGTCGCTAAAACGTCAGCGCTTTACCTGTTTCAAGGTCTCTGCAATCAGAAACGCCAACTCCAGCGATTGATCGGCATTCATCCGTGGGTCGCAATGGGTGTGATAACGGTCCGACAGGCCATCTTCGGTGATCGGCCGTGCGCCGCCGATGCATTCGGTGACGTTCTGCCCGGTCATCTCGATATGGATCCCGCCAGCATAGGTGCCTTCTGCCTGGTGCACTTGGAAGAAATCCTTCACTTCGCCAAGGATCTGCGCAAAGTCGCGGGTCTTGTAGCCGCTGCTGGCCTTGATGGTATTGCCGTGCATCGGGTCGCAGCTCCACAGCACTTGCTTGCCCTCGCGCTGCACGGCGCGGATCAGGTTGGGCAAATGGTCGCCGACCTTGCCTGCCCCCATACGGGCGATGAGGTTGAGGCGGCCAGGGTCGTTATCCGGGTTGAGGATGTCGATCAGGCGGGTCAGGTCGTCCGGGTTCATGCTAGGTCCGACTTTCACGCCGATCGGGTTGTTCACTCCGCGCAGGAACTCGACATGGGCGCCGTCCAACTGACGGGTGCGGTCGCCGATCCACAACATATGCGCCGAGCAGTCGTAGTAGTCGTTGGTCAGGCTATCGCGGCGCACGAAGGCCTGTTCGTAGTTGAGCAGCAACGCTTCGTGGGCGGTGAAGAAGCTGGTTTCGCGCAATTGCGGCGAGCTGTCCATGCCACAAGCGCGCATGAAGGCCAGGGTTTCGTCGATGCGGTCGGCCAGTTGGCTGTACTTCTCGGCGAGCGCGGAGTTGGCGATGAAATCCAGGTTCCACTTGTGCACCTGGTGCAGGTCAGCGAAACCGCCCTGGGCAAAGGCGCGCAGCAGGTTGAGGGTGGCGGTGGACTGGTGGTAGGACTGCAACAGGCGGTCCGGATCTGGCACGCGGCTTTTTTCGTCGAAGCCGATGCCGTTGACGATATCGCCCCGGTAGGCGGGGAGGGTGATGCCGTCGATGGTTTCATCGTTGGCCGAGCGTGGCTTGGCGAACTGGCCGGCCATGCGCCCGACTTTCACCACCGGGCAACCGGCAGCGAAGGTCATGACAATGGCCATCTGCAGCAGCACCTTGAAGGTGTCGCGAATCTTCGCGGCGGAAAACTCGGCAAAACTCTCGGCGCAATCACCGCCTTGCAGCAGGAACGCACGACCTTGGGTCACTTCGGCAAACTGACGGCGCAATTCGCGGGCTTCCCCGGCAAACACCAGGGGCGGGTAGCTCGCCAGGCTCTGCTCCACTTGCAGCAAGTGTGCAGCGTCCGGGTATTGGGGTTGCTGCTGGATCGGCAGGGCTCGCCAGCTATCGGGGCTCCAGGGTTGGCTCATCATGAACTCGTTTGCGGGTGGATGTTCGGGCGTCAATGTTAGCAGCAATTAGTGCGTGACCTGTTGCTGCCGCTTGGCCGACAATCGCGCCTTTGCCGTGCAGCAGACCCTTTTAGGAGTAGTGATGAGCGAGGAGCGTGTCGAGCACCTGCTGGCCGAAGTCCATGATGAATTCGGCATGATCCGTGTGCTTGAAGTGGCTGATTATCGCTTTCTCGAATTTGGCGACGCCATCGAGCAAAGCTGTGTGTTCACTGCTGACCCGAGCTGGCTGGAGTACGACTACACCCGCGCCATGCTGATCGGCGCGTTGTGCCATGAACAGCCGGAGAGTGCATTGTTTCTCGGCCTGGGCGCGGGCACATTGACCCAGGCGTGCCTCAAGTTCCTGGCGCTGGAAGATGTCGAAGCCATTGAGCTGCGCCCTGATGTGCCGCGGCTGGCCATCGAATATCTGGGGCTGGATGACGACCCGCGCTTGTACATCCGCATTGGCGACGCGTTGCAATTGCTCGACAGTGCCGAATCGGCCGATCTGATTTTCGTCGACCTCTACACCGATGTCGGCCCGGGCGTGGGGCATCTGGCCTGGACCTTCCTGGAAAACTGTCAGAAGAAACTCAACCCCGGCGGCTGGCTGGTGATCAACCAATGGGCCACCGATGATGGCAAGCCGTTGGGGGCGGCGTTGTTGCGTGGGTTGTACCACCGGCATTACTGGGAGCTGCCGGTGAAGGAGGGCAATGTGATTCTGTTGGTGCCTTCGGAGCTGGATCAGGTGCTGGACCTGGAGGCGCTGTCAGCCCGCGCCGAAGCTTTGGCGCCGCGCTTGGGGTACTCGTTGCAGCCGTTGATCAAGGCGATTCGGCCGGCAACTTAGTTGCCAGTTCGGACGCTTTCGCGGGCAGGCCCGCTCCCACAGGGGATTGCATTTCAACAGAGCATGCAATTCAACTGTGGGAGCGGGCTTGCCCGCGAAGAGGCCCTCACTGCCGACCGCTAATTCAGTTCGTTCAAATCCCCTTGAACACCCCCGGCCGCTTCTCGACCATCGCCCGAACACCCTCCTTGGCATCTTCACTGTTGAGCAGTTTATCCACCATGGGCGGCAGCGCGGCGGCTGCGACAGCCTCACCCTCCATACGCGCCAGCCGTGCCGACATCAACGTGGCCTGTACACCCAGCGGTGCCTGGCGCGCAATGCGGTTGGCCAACTCGATGGCGCGGGGCAACAGGTCTTCACTGGCCATCACTTCCTGCACCAACCCCAGGCGCAGGGCTTCATGGGCGTCGAACTCGTCGCCGGTGAGCAGCCAGCGCATTGCATTGCCCCAGCCGGCAATCTGATGAAAGCGCAATGTCGCGCCGCCAAACGGGAAGATCCCGCGTTGCACCTCCATCTGGGCAAAGCGGGTATTGCTGGCGCAGAGGTTGATATCCGCCGCCAGCATCAATTCGATACCGATCGTCAGGCAATAACCCTGGGCGGCGACGATCACCGGCTTGCTCACGCGCGGGCCGGCAAATACCCCCCACGGGTCGCACCCTCCCAGCGGCGGTTGCCAGCCACCCGCCATCACGCTGCTGACATTGGCCAGGTCCAGCCCGGCCGTGAAGTGGTCGCCATGGGCAAACACCACGGCCACCCGTGCGTCATCGTTTCGATCAAATTCGCCATAGGCCAGGCTCAGCGCATTGAGCAAATCCAGGTCGAAGGCGTTGCGCTTGGCCACACGGTCCAGGCCCAGCAATAGAACATGACCCTCAAGTGCGCGGCTGACACGGCTACTGCTGGCTTGATTCATGGGGTGTGCCCTCGGGGCGCGGGTAAGGTTTCAGACCAAAGGGTCTCAGTGGGTGGGTGAACCGTTTAAGCTCGATGACCAACAGGGCCGGGCCTTTGAAAAATAGACCCTGGCGCACGGATCTGCAAAGCGCGTGACGCAGTGCGGTTTATCGGTGCCTGGCGATAAAAAAAGCTCCCTTTTTCAGCTATTTCCGGTATAGTGCGCGCCGGCCTTTAACCGGGCCGCGTTTAGGTAGCGCAATTCCCCGAAGTCAGCTTCGGCTGCACGTCCGCACAGCGGACTCTTCCTTGACGAATCTTTTTCATTCATTCGTTTTCGCAAATCCCCGCCGACAAAGCAGCCAGGGCGACTCTTGAGTCTCAACACGGCATGCGCAGCTTTGGAGCATGGGTCTTTGCGGATGCACTTAGAGGCAGACCCATGACCCAGGAAACCGGCGGCTTCGCCGCTTTTAATCTTAACCCGAATATTCTTGCAGCCGTCGCAGCGACCGGCTACGAAGAACCTTCGGCGATTCAGCAGCAATCGATCCCGATCATCATGGCCGGTAAGGACATGATTGGCCAGGCGCAAACCGGTACCGGTAAAACCGCCGCGTTCGCCCTGCCTATTCTGCACTGCATCGATCCTGCCAAGCGCGAGCCGCAAGCCCTGATCCTGGCGCCAACCCGTGAGTTGGCGCTGCAAGTAGCAACCGCCTTTGAAACCTACGCCAAGCAAATGCCGGGTGTAACTGTTGTGGCCGTTTACGGCGGCGCGCCTATGGGCCCACAACTCAAGGCAATCCGTAATGGCGCACAGATCGTTGTCGCCACTCCGGGCCGTCTGTGCGACCACCTGCGTCGTGACGAAAAAGTCCTGTCGACCGTGAACCACCTGGTTCTGGACGAAGCTGACGAAATGTTGAAGCTGGGCTTCATGGATGACCTGGAAGTCATCTTCAAGGCGCTGCCAGCGACCCGTCAGACCGTACTGTTCTCGGCTACCCTGCCGCAGTCCATCCGTGCCATTGCCGAACGCCACCTGCGCGATCCGGAGCACGTGAAGATCCAGACCAAGACCCAGACCGTTACCGCGATCGAACAGGCTCACCTGTTGGTTCACGCTGACCAGAAGACCTCGGCTGTATTGAGCCTGCTGGAAGTCGAAGACTTCGACGCGCTGATCATGTTCGTGCGCACCAAGCAAGCGACCCTGGACCTGGCCAGCGCCCTGGAAGCCAAAGGCTACAAAGCCGCTGCGCTGAACGGTGACATTGCCCAGAACCAGCGTGAGCGCGTGATCGACTCCCTCAAGGATGGCCGTCTGGACATCGTTGTGGCGACCGACGTTGCCGCCCGTGGCCTCGACGTTCCACGTATCACCCACGTGTTCAACGTTGACATGCCTTACGATCCAGAGTCCTACGTTCACCGTATCGGCCGTACCGGCCGTGCCGGTCGCGAAGGCCGTGCATTGCTGCTGGTGACTCCACGTGAGCGCCGCATGCTGCAAGTGATCGAGCGTGTTACCGGCCAGAAAGTTGCCGAAGTCCGCCTGCCGGATGCCCAGGCCGTTCTCGATGCGCGCATCAAGAAACTGACCAACAGCCTGGCGCCACTGGTGGCTGACGCTGAATCGACCCACGGCGACCTGCTGGACCGCCTGACTGCCGATATCGGTTGCACCCCGCGTGCCCTGGCTGCAGCTCTGCTGCGCAAAGCTACCAATGGTCAGGCCCTGACCCTGGCAGCCATCGAAAAAGAACGTCCACTGGTTCCGAACAGCGCGCCACGCGGTGATCGTCCAGAGCGTTCCGGCGATCGTCCAGACCGTGGTGATCGCGAGCGTCGCGCTCCAGTGCCATTGGCTGAAGGCCGTGCTCGTTGCCGTACCGCGCTGGGTGCGCGTGATGGTATCGCGGCCAAGAACCTGCTGGGCGCTATCCTCAACGAGGGTGGCCTGGCACGTGAAGCCATCGGTCGCATCCAGGTGCGTGACAGCTTCTCCCTGGTGGAGCTGCCGGAAGACGGTCTGGAAAAACTGCTGGCCAAGCTCAAAGACACTCGCGTTGCCGGTAAGCAGCTCAAGCTGCGTCGCTACCGCGAAGATTGATCTGCCCTTGGGCTGATTGATCGCACATAAAAAATCCCCGACTGGTTCGGGGATTTTTTTTTGCCTCATGTTTTAGTCTCCGAGGCGATCAACTGTGGGAGCTGGCTTGCCTGCGATAACGGTGAGTCAGCAAGCCAGTGTGTGACTGATACACCGTTATCGCAGGCAAGCCAGCTCCCACAGATGTGGCGGTGTCAGCCAAAACGATAGATATCCATGCCAAGGGCGCCCAGAGTGAAGCCCTGATGCGCCACACTGAAAACACCCCCGGCACCCCGCGCAAAGTACAGCGGCAGCAAATGCTCATCGCTGGGATGGTTGCGCACGGCATGTGGCGCCTGGCGCCGATAGTCATGCAAGGCGGCGTCGTCATTGGTCGCCAGTTTGTCGACCACCCAGTCGCGAAACTCCCGCGCCCACGGGGTGATCGTTTCCGGCCCGGCGCGCCAATCCAGTTCGCCCAGGTTATGAGTGATGCTGCCGGAGCCGATCAACAGCACGCCCTGTTCGCGCAGGCTGGCGAGCGCATGCCCGACCCGGGTTTGCAGGGCGGGGCCCAGGCGGCTGGGCAAGGAAACTTGCACCACTGGAAGGTCTGCTGCCGGATACATCAGCGACAGCGGGACCCAGGTGCCGTGGTCGAACGGACGTTGCTCGTCAATACGTGCAGCCAGACCGTCGGCGTGCAGCAGCTCGACGATCTCACTGGCCAGCTGTGGGTCACCCGGCGCGGGGTATTGCACCGCAAACAACTCGCGCGCAAAGCCGCCAAAGTCGTGCCAGGTTTCCGGTGCAGTACCGCCGCTGACCAGCAGTTCCGGGCTTTCCCAATGCGCCGACACCACCACAATGGCTTTGGGGCGGGGTAGCTCGGCAGCCAGGCGCTGTAGCGCGGGGCCACTGGCGCCGGGTTGCAAGGCCAGCATGGGCGAGCCGTGGGAGATAAACAGGCTGGGGAGCATGAGCGGGTCCTGAGGGTTAAGATAACGCCATCTTCAATCAGATCATTGATCTAAATCTAATATAAGTTTTAGCGCCTTTTGATCGAATTTTCGGAGTGATTCATGCAGCCTGAATTTTGGCAGGACCGCTGGGCGAGCAATCAGATCGGTTTCCATCAGCGCGAGGTCAATCCCTACTTGCAACGGCACTGGCCCGTGTTGGGGTTGCCCGAGGGGGCAAAGGTGCTGGTGCCGTTGTGTGGCAAAAGCCTGGACTTGGTATGGCTCGAGAGCCAGGGGTACCCGGTAATGGGCGTGGAGCTGTCGGAGCAGGCGGTTGAGGCGTTCTTCAGCGAGCAGGGGCTGGTGCCGCACGTCAGTCATAAGGGCGTCTTCAAGGTCTACCAGGCGGGCCAGATCGAACTGTGGTGTGGCGATTTCTTCAGCCTGGATACGCAGGCGCTGGTCGGTTGCCGCGGTGTATATGATCGCGCCGCGTTGATTGCATTGCCTCCGCTGATGCGTGCGCAATACGCCGAGCACCTGAATGCCTTGCTGCCGTCAGGCTGCCAGGGGTTGCTGGTTACCCTCGATTACGACCAGGCGCAGAAAGCCGGCCCACCCTTTGCTGTCTCGGACGAGGAAGTGCAGGTGCTGCTAGCACCGCATTGGGCGTTGGAGCGGCTGGAGGAGCGAGACATCCTGGGGGAGAGCTGGAAGTTCGTGCAGGACGGAGTGACTCGCCTTGAAGAGCGTGCTTATCGGCTGACCAGGCTCTAAAAGGCCTTTTCCTTTTGTAGGCGCGAGCGGGGAAATCAGCAGGCACAAAAAAGGGGCGATTAGATCGCCCCTTGTCGAGTCATCCGGCTATCAGCCGCGGCGACGCAATGCGTCAATCCGCTCTTCCAGCGGCGGGTGGCTCATGAACAGGCGAGCCAGGCCCTGCTTGATGCCGCCGTTAATGCCGAAGGCGGTCAGGCTGTCGGGCATATGCACCGGCAGGCCCTGTTCAGAGCGCAAGCGTTGCAGCGCGCCGATCATTGCGCTGGTGCCCGCCAGGCGTGCGCCGGCTTCGTCGGCGCGGAACTCGCGTTTGCGCGAGAACCACATCACGATGGCGCTGGCCAGGAAGCCCAGGACCAACTCGGCGAAAATGGTCGCCACGAAGTAGGCAATGCCGCGGCCTTCTTCGTTCTTGAAGATGACCTTGTCGACGAAGTTGCCGATGATCCGCGCGAAGAACATCACGAAGGTGTTCACCACGCCCTGTACCAGCGCCAGGGTGACCATGTCGCCGTTGGCCACGTGACCGATCTCGTGGGCCAGCACCGCCTTGACTTCATCGGGCGAAAACCGCTCCAGCAGGCCCTGGCTCACGGCCACCAGCGCGTCGTTCTTGTTCCAGCCGGTCGCAAAGGCGTTGGCCTCATAAGCCGGAAAGATCCCCACTTCGGGCATTTTGATGCCGGCTTCTTGAGACAACTGTTCCACGGTTTGCATCAGCCATTGTTCATGGCGAGTGCGGGGTTGAGTGATGATCTGGGTGCTGGTGCTCATCTTCGCCATCCACTTGGAGATGAACAGCGAAAACAGCGAACCGGCAAAACCAAAGACCGCACAGAAAATCAGCAGCTGATTGAGGTTCAGATCAACCCCATTGGCCGCCATGAACCCGTTGAAGCCAAAAAGGCTCAGGGTGACGCTGGCAATCAGTACGACCGCCAGGTTAGTGGCCAAGAACAGCAGGATGCGCATCATGGTTGTAGAATTCTCCTCATGCTTAATATGTCGCTCACTGCGGGGTATATAAGGTGCGGCATGGGGTGATTCAACCGGGGGACTATTTCAAACTGTGTCCTACGCCTCGGGCGTAGGGCCTTGAAGGGATTTTCCGACCTGTATCGTCAGCCCTTATCAACCCGATACTACCTCGCCGCCCCGTGATTATAAGGGGTACGTCCTCGGCAGGGGCCAAATGAAGTACAACCGCAAGTAAGTGACGCAGAAGTGTTGCCAGATAATCGCTGTACGACCCCAAGTGAGTCGTACAGCGTCAATGGCCTTACTGGCGATAGGACTTCAGGAAGTTGCCGATGCGACCAATGGCCATTTCCAGGTCATCCACGCGTGGCAAGGTCACTACGCGGAAGTGATCCGGCCACGGCCAGTTGAAGGCGGTACCTTGCACGACCAGCAGTTTTTCCGACAGCAGCAGGTCGAGCACGAACTTCTCATCGTTGAGGATCGGGCAGACTTTCGGGTCAATCCGCGGGAACGCATAGAGCGCACCCATAGGCTTCACACAGCTCACGCCGGGGATAGCGTTAAGCAACTCCCAGGTGCGGTTACGCTGCTCCAGCAGGCGGCCTTGAGGCAAGACCAGGTCATTGATGCTCTGGTAGCCGCCGAGGGCGGTCTGGATCGCGTGCTGGCTAGGTACGTTGGCGCACAGGCGCATGTTGGCCAGCATGTCGATGCCTTCTATATAGCTTTGCGCATTGTGCTTGGGCCCGGAGATGGCGATCCAGCCGGAGCGGAAACCCGCCACGCGGTAGGACTTGGACAGGCCATTGAAGGTCAGGCACAGCAGGTCCGGGGCCAGGGAGGCGGTGCAGATATGCACGGCGTCATCATAGAGGATCTTGTCGTAGATCTCGTCGGAGAACACCACCAGGTTGTGCTGACGCGCCAGTTCCAGCATGCCCAGCAATACTTCCCTGGAGTACACGGCGCCGGTGGGGTTGTTCGGGTTGATGATCACCAGAGCCTTGGTGTTGGGCGTGATCTTGGCCTTGATGTCGGCCAGGTCCGGGAACCAGTCGGCGCCCTCATCACACAGGTAATGCACCGGGTGCCCGCCCGCCAAGGTCACGGCGGCGGTCCACAGCGGGTAATCCGGGGCTGGCACCAGGACTTCATCGCCGTTGTTGAGCAATGCCTGCATGGACATCACGATCAGCTCGGACACGCCGTTGCCCAGGTAGATGTCCTCGATGCCGACACCTTCGACCTGCTTCTGCTGGTAGTACTGCATCACCGCCTTGCGCGCGCTGAACAGGCCTTTGGAATCGCTGTAGCCCTGGGCGGTCGGCAGGTTGCGGATCACATCCTGGAGGATTTCGTCCGGCGCTTCGAAACCAAACGGCGCCGGGTTGCCAATGTTCAGCTTGAGGATGCGATGGCCTTCCTCTTCCAGGCGTTTGGCTTGCTTGAGCACCGGGCCGCGAATGTCATAGCAGACGTTGGCGAGCTTGTTCGATTTGCTGACCTGCATGGCGATGTGATCCTGAAAATGAACGATCCCGACGGCGTAGGCACTACCGTAGGGTGAAGCCTGCACGGCCCGCACCCATAAATACGTTTGAATGCCGATGGCGCGGGTGCCAGACTGGCGTTTTGAAGAGGCGCAATCATACGTGCCGTCTGATCCATGGAAAAGACACAGATCAGGGTTTTTCAGTTGCCGAGGTGTACCGATGGAAAAGTTGCAGAAAACTGTAGATGAATGGAAGGCGATGCTCGATCCGGAGCAGTACAACGTGTGCCGTCTCAAGGGTACCGAGCGACCGTTCAGCGGCAAGTACAACGCCACCAAGACCGACGGCGTCTACCACTGCATCTGCTGCAACGAGCCGCTGTTCGATTCCAAGGCCAAGTTTGATTCCGGCTGTGGCTGGCCCAGCTTCTATGAGCCGATTGCCGACAGCGCGATGGTCGAGATCCGCGATGTCAGCCACGGCATGATTCGTACTGAAGTCACCTGTGCCAAGTGTGATGCACACCTGGGGCATGTGTTCCCGGATGGTCCGCCGCCGACGGGCCTGCGCTACTGCATCAACTCGGTATGCCTGGAGCTGGTGCCGCGCTAGGCTTGCATGGTCCCTGCAGGAGCGAGCGTGCTCGCGAAGAACGTCAACGATAACGCGGGTTTTTCTGAATGAACGCGGCGCCTGATAGTTTTCCGCGAGCAAGCTCGCTCCTACAAATAAGGCTCTTTTTTCCTGACTGAGGCATTGCCATGAGCGACTCCCTGCTGAGCATCCCTTGCACCACCATAAAGGGTGAACAAAAGACCTTGGCCGATTTTGCCGGCAAGGCCATTTTGGTGGTCAACACCGCCAGCAAATGCGGCTTCACCCCGCAGTACAAGGGCCTTGAGCAGCTTTGGCAGCAATACAAGGACCAAGGCCTGGTGGTGCTCGGCTTTCCCTGCAACCAGTTCGGCAAGCAGGAACCGGGCAACGAAGGCGCGATATCCGAGTTCTGCGAGCTGAATTTCGGCGTCAGTTTTCCGCTGTTCAAGAAAATCGACGTCAATGGCAGCGATGCCCACCCGCTGTTCGTGCAGTTGAAAAAACAGGCCCCGGGACTACTGGGTTCCAAGAACATCAAGTGGAACTTCACCAAGTTCCTCATCGGCCGTGATGGCCAGCAGGTCAAGCGCTTTGCGCCAACCACCAAGCCCCAGGACTTGACCCAGGAGATCGAAGCCCTGCTCAAATGACCTAAGCATTGCGGGTACCCCTCAGAGGCTGATGGTCTTCGGTACCCACAGCTCCAGCAAGGCGTTGAGTTCTTCCCGGCGAAACGGCTTGGCCAGGTAATCGTTCATTCCCGCGGCCCGGCAACGCTCGCGTTCTTCGGCCATCGCGTTGGCGGTCAAGGCCACGATGGGCAAGTCCGGCCACCGCCCGCTGCGACGAATCTGTCGGCTGGCCTCATAGCCATCCATCACGGGCATGTTGCAGTCCATCAACACCATATCGAAGCGCTGATCCTCCAGCAGCTTGAGGGCTTCGCCACCGTGGGCCGCGACGATCACCTCGCACCCGAGCTTGCTGAGCATGCCCTTGGCCACCAGTTGGTTGACCGCGTTGTCCTCCACCAGCAGGATGCGCGCGCGGTGCGCAAGCGGTGCGGCTTCTATCTGCACCGGATCGAGGACCAGTTGCGCGTCGCTGCGCAGGTTGCGTTGCAGGATCTGGTACAGCGCGTTGCGGCTCAACGGGCGGGCTTGTTGCTGCAGCGGCGCCAGGGCCGCGACTTCAGCGCTGGGCAAAAAGTTGCCGTAGGCGGTGACCAGCAGAATCGGCGCGCTGATGCCCGGGCGCAAGCGGAACAGGCATTCAGGGCAGTCGGTGATCAACAGGTCGGGCGCCAGCCCGCTCAGATCATCGTCCTGGGAGTAGCAGCGCGGCGTCAGCCCCCAAGAGGGTAGCAGGGTGGTGAGCAGCTCCGTCAGCCCGCCGCCGGCGTTGGTGATGGCGATCACCTCGCCGGTGAGCGGTGCATAGCGTGTGGCAGGCAGATGCGCGGGCAGCGGGAGGTCGGCGCAGAACTGGCTGCCAAAGCCCACCTCCGAGCTGATACTCAAACGACCTTGCATGGCTTCGCACAGGTTATGGGTCAACGCCAGGCCCAATCCCGTTCCACCAAACTGGCGGGTGATGCCAGCGCCGGCCTGGGTGAATGGTTGGAAAATTTTCACTTGGGCTTCCTGAGCGATGCCAATGCCGGTATCGCACACTTCGATGCTGACCCTGCCTGCCGAGGCGCGCAGGCGCACGTCGACGCGGCCAAAGCGGGTGAACTTCAAGGCATTGGAGAGCAAGTTGCTGACGATTTGCCGCACACGGGTTGGGTCGCCGATCACCTGGGCGGGAAATCGCGGGTCGATCAGGCAGGTCAACTCCACACTCGGCGCCGCGTTTTGCGACAGCAGGTTGGCGGTGTCCTCCACCAGGGAGCCCAGGTCGAACGGAATATACTCCAGCTCCAGTTGCCCAGCGTCGAATTTGGACAGATCGAGGATATCGTTGAGCAACTCCACCAGCACTTTACCTGAGTCATGGGCAATGGACAGTTGCTGGCGCTGTTCGGCAGTCAGCGGGCTGTCCAGTGACAGGGCAATCATGCCCAGCAGCCCATTGAGTGGCGTGCGGATTTCATGGCTCATATTGGCCAGGAATGCCGCCCGCGCCTGGGCCATGCCCAACGCCGTCATTTTCGCTGCTTCCAGCTCATCGTTGGACTGGCTCAAGCGTTGGTTGCTGGCCTTGAGTTCAAGGGTGCGCGCCGAAACGATATTTTCCAGCTGCCCCAGGTACTCCGTGAGGCGGTCTTCGGCGTGGCGCCGTTGCTGGATCTCGGTTTCCATGTTTTCAAATTGCTGGTTAGCGACATTGACCAGCACGCCGATTTCATCGTGTTCATGCCCCGCGGGGCAATCCAGTCGCGCCTGTTTGCGTGTGCTCAGTTCGCGAATAATGCGCACCAGCGGTTGGGTGAGCATCACATAGAACAGGCCCAGCAAAATCCCGGTGAGCAGCAGGCTGCGGGCGAAGCCGTTGAGCAGGGTGATCTCGGCGCGATGCAGGAAACGGCTGCCAAAGGCATAGGTATCGACGTCCAGGCGTAGCACACCCAGGGAGTCGTTGGGCATATGGCTGAGAAACAGCCGGTCTTCAAACTGGCGATTGGCCCCAAACAGAAAATCGCTGACGGGCCGATAGTTGCTTTCTTTGCGCGGGCGGTTGACGTCGGCCAGCACCACGCCATTGTTGTCGATCAACTGCGCGCGGATGATGGCAGGGGAGTGCAGCAGGCCCAGGGTCAGTTCCTGGGCGAGTTCGGCATCGATGTTGTAGGCGATGCGTGACGCCGGGTTATGGCTGATTTCAATCAGTGAGCGTATTTCACGGTTGATGGATGCGTCTTCGCTGGCATAATCAATGCCGATTTGGATCAGGCTGAGCAAGGTTCCCAACACGAAACCGACCAGCACAGTCAATCTGGCTTGTTTATAAGACAAGCGGTGGGCGAACTTGATATCCATCGAGTGTTGAACCACTTAGCGTTTCCCTTCGCCCGGCAAGCATAGCTGAACATCCACAAGCTTTGGCTTGCCCGGCATGAATCGTTTGTTTGATGCAGCCCATGCAGTGTGCCGCAGGGTTGCCAATACGCCATCTTTTGCAAGAACTTGCCAGAGGAATAGCTGTGGATTCTCGATTGAATGCCTTTCTTGAGCGTGCCGATGCGGTGCTGGCTCGCCTGGAACCGTTGTTACCCGCACCGCGCCAAGCGATCGACTGGAACCAATGCCTCGCCGCCCGTTGGCAGCGCGAAGGCCGCAATGGCTTCCTGTTGCCGCTGGAGGTCAGCCTGGACATGCGCTTGTCGGACCTGATAGGTGTCGACAAGCAACGTGAACAACTGGCGCGCAACACCCAACAGTTCCTCGACGGTTTGCCCGCCAACCATGCGCTGTTGTGGGGTTCGCGTGGCACCGGCAAGTCTTCCATGGTCCGTGCCTTGCTCGCCCAGCACGCCAACGCGGGCCTGCGCTTGATCGAGATCGAGCGTGACCACCTGGCGGACCTGCCGCGGGTGGTCGAGCAATTGATCAAGCTACCACAACGCTTTATTTTGTTTTGCGATGACCTGTCGTTCGAGGCCGGCGAAGGTGACTATCGGGTGCTCAAGAGCGTGCTGGATGGCTCCCTGGAGCAGGCGCCGGAAAACGTGCTGCTGTATGCCACGTCCAACCGTCGCCATCTGGTGCCGGAAAACCAGAGCGACAATGACAACTGGAAACGCGTGGATGGCGAGTTGCACCCGAGCGAGGCGGTTGAAGACAAGATTGCCTTGTCGGATCGTTTTGGTTTGTGGTTGTCTTTCTACCCGTTTAGCCAGGAGCATTTCCTGGATGTGGTGGAGCACTGGATCGGTGAGCTGGCCAGCAAGGCCGGCTTGCAGTGGCAGCGCGATGAACAGCTTGATGTCCTCGCGGTACGCTGGGCCACTGGGCGCGGCAACCGCAATGGTCGGTGTGCCTATCAATTCGCCCGTTACTGGGTAGGTCTCAAATTGCTGGAACGTCAACCATGATCGATCTACAACAGGCCGGCAGCGGCCTTGATGGCTATGCCATGCTGTGCGCGCAACTGGAGTCGCTGTTGGCTGATGAACGCGATTTTATTGCCAACAGTGCGCAGTTTTCCGCGTTCCTGTTCAACCAGCTGGATGACTTGAACTGGGCGGGTTTTTACCTTAATCGCAATGAAGAGCTGGTGCTTGGGCCATTTCAGGGGCAAATCGCCTGTGTGCGCATTCCGTTCGGTCGTGGCGTGTGTGGTGCGGCTGCGGCAACGCGGCAAACCCAGCGCGTGGAAGATGTGCACGCATTCCCAGGCCATATTGCCTGCGACAGCGCTTCGAACAGTGAATTGGTGGTGCCCTTGGTCAAGGACGGTCAATTGATTGGCGTCCTTGACCTCGACAGCCCGTCCTTGGCCCGGTTTACCCCCCAGGACCAGGTGGGGATCGAGCGCTTGGCGGCGATTTTCCTGCGATTGACCGACTGCTGAAGCGGCGGGTGTTTATGCCGGTAGCGCAAGGAGCGCGTTTGCTCGTTCCTTGGTCTACCGGCTGTTGCACTTATTGGCCAGGCAGCTCATCCAGCTGAACCTGCAACATCTTTTCCAATTCCAGCATGAGTTGTTCCAGTGCCTTGATGCCGCTTTCGATCACCGCCCACTCCTCATTGCGAGAGCAGGTTTGCTCCAAGGCTTCGCATTGCCCCGCCAATGAGTGGGCTTGCACGATACGGGCCGCGCCTTTGATCTTGTGAGCTTGCTCAATGATGTCTGAGAGGGGCGCGTGTCGATCCAGCAGTTCGATAAGCAGCTGGCGGTCGTGAAGGCTGCTGCTCAGCAGTTCCTCCAGCAAGCGTCGACTCAAGTGGGGATCACCGCCGGTCAGCGCTTCCAGGCATTCGAGGTCCAGCCGTGGGTGCACGGCTTTAGGGACAATGTGTGTCAGTTGGCGCTCCAGCACGGTAAGGCTGATGGGCTTGAACAGGCAGTCATCCATGCCGGCTTGCACGCACCGTTGCCTTTCCTCTGGCTGGGCGTTGGCGGTAAAGCCCAGTACCACGCAGGGCACCAATTGCTCGCGCTGCTCATACTCACGGATTGAGCGACTCAGTTCATAGCCATTCATGATGGGCATATTGCAGTCGGCAATCACTAAGTCGAAATGCTCTTTACGCCAGGCCTGGAACCCCGCCGCACCGTGCTCGGCAGCGGTGAATTTATGGCCCAGGTAGCCCAGCTGCTGGCACATCAGCAGGCGGTTCGCCGGGTGATCGTCGACCACCAGTACATTAAGCATCAGTGCGGTAGCCGGCTTTTGCGGCGTTTGGTCACCTACCGGCTGGACCGCTTGCAAGCGGGGCATGCTCAGGTTGACGTGCACCTGGGTGCCCACCATGGGCACGCTGCTCAGGCTCAGTTGGCCGCCCATCATCGCGCACAGGCTGCGGCAGATCACCAGCCCCAGGCCCGCACCACTACGGGCCAGTTGCCCGGAATTGTCTGCTTGCGCAAAGGGTTCGAACAGGCGTAGTTGGTCCTCCCGACTGATGCCGATGCCGGTGTCTTCCACCACCAGTTTCAGCTCGATCTGCTCCGGTGCCTGGGTAGGCTGCAGTTCAACCTTGATCTTGACCTGTCCCTGTTCGGTGAACTTGATCGCGTTGCTCACAAGGTTCGAGAGCACCTGCTTGAAACGCAGCGGGTCTATCAGCACCTCGATATCGTTAAGGTCGGGCTTGAACTCCAGCAGCAGGCTGAGGGTTTTTTGCCGTGCAAGACCGTCGAACACGCGCACCACTGATTCAATGACCTCCCGCAGGTTCACGCGCTCCGGCGCCAGGCTGAGGCGGCCCGACTCGATACGCGCGATGTCGAGGATGTCACCGATCAGTTCCAGCAGGTCTCTGGCCGAGTTGTACGCCACTTCGATTGCCGGACGGTCAAGATGCCCTTGATCGGCGCGCTTGAGCGTCAGTTCGAGCATGCCGATCACGGCGTTCATCGGGGTGCGAATCTCGTGGCTCATGGTGGCCAGGAACGTGCTCTTGGCGCGATTGGCCTCGTCGGCACGCTCCTTGGCGGCGCGCAGTTCATCGAATAGCTGGCGTCGGTCACTGATATCGATCCAGCCACCGATGATGCCTTGGACTTCACCCGTGGAGTCGCGGTAAGGCAGGATCCAGTGGTAGATGGTCAGTTTCCTGTCGTGGATATGCAGGCTGCGATCGAGGATCAGCGGGTTGCCCTCGGCCACCACGCGCAGATAGTCAGCATGGTACTGGGCCGCCTCCGACTCCAGGGCCATGCTCATCTGGGTCACGCTTTTGCCGATCACGTCTTCACGCTTGACGTCGAACACCTGCAGGTAGCTGTCGTTGCAGGTCTGCAGCAGGCCATTGCGGTCGCGCACGTAGATCGGATGCGGCGTCTCATTGACCAGCGCGCGCATGAACTCGAACTGATCGTTGAGGGCGCGTTCGGCCATTTTTCGATGCTTGATCTGGCGCCGCATGTAGGCGTTCCAGGCCAAGGAAATCAACAGCAACAGGCCGGTGCCGATGATGATGCGCGCGATCAACTGATGATAGTTTCGCCAGTAACTGTCGGACGCGGCGGTGTAGCCCCGCCAGCGGCTGTTGATCACGCCCATTTCATCCGGGGCAATGCTGAGCAGGGCCTTGTCGAGGATCGAGCTCAACTCCGTGGCTTGGCGCGAGGTGGCCAGGGTGAATGTTGCGGGGGTGGTGCCGATGCTGGCGCTGATTTGCAGGCGGTCCTGGAAAACCTGGGAAGACAGGAAGTAGTTGGCGATCACCAGGGTGTTCACGGCCCCATCTACTTGTCCCTGTGCGAGCAGCTCGGATGCTCTGAATGTATCACTGGTTTCCACCAGGTGAATCTCAGGAAAGTCCTTGGTCAAGGTTGCGGCCAAGGGGTTACCCTGGGTTATCGCCAGGCGCTTTCCGGCCATTTGCTCCATGTTCGACGGCGCTCCTGGCTCTTTGCGCGTCAACAGCACATAGGAGTTTTCGAGGTAAGGGCGGCTGAAATTAAGTTGTGGGTCTCGCTCGTTGCTGGGAACGATGGCCCCGATCATATCGACTTTCTGGGTCGCGACCTGGTCGATCATCGCGTTGACGTCGCGCCCACGTTGCACCGAAAAACGCAGGCCGGTGCGCAGGCGGATCAATTCCAGCAGGTCCGCGGTGATCCCGCGAAAGTTGCCGTCCGCATCGAAAAATGTCAGTGGCGCGAAGGTTTCGTTGACGATGACCGTCACCACCGGGTGGTCTTTGAGCCAACGCTCTTCGCGCTGGGTCAGTTGCAGTTTCTTGTCGGTCAGCAGGATATCGCTGCCGGCGCTCCAACGCTTGGCGATGCTCTCCCGTTCATTGATGGGCACCGAAGCCAGTGCTGAATCGACAATGCTCAAGAGCATCCGGTTGTCCTGACGCGTGGCAAAGCTGAAACCATAAGCTTCATGCTTGCCGAAGTTGGCCATGCGAATGTTTTTGAGGTAGCCCTTGTTGATCATGTAATGGGTGGAAATGGTGTCACCGAGAAACACATCCGCCTGGTCGAAGGCCACTGCATTCAAGGCATTCTGATAAGAGGGGTAGGCGCGGATGATCGCCTTGGGGTACAGCTTTTCCACCTCATTAAGCGGCAGGTAGTGATAGACAAGGCTCAGGCGCAGCCCGTCGAGGCCTTCACTGAGGCTGCGGGTTTCTCCCTCGCGTGTGACCAGGACTGGCTGGTCTACCGCATAGGGTTCGGAGAGGATCAGATTCGGCGTTGCAGCCTCAAAGCCGTTGGAGGAGCCCAACAAGTCGATTTCCCCGGCTTCCAGGGCGCGAATGGCAGCCGCCCGGGACGGGTAGCGCATCACAGTGATGGGCAGGGAGAGTGCCTTGGCCAGCAATCCCGCGTAATCGGCGGTAAGGCCTTCATAATCATGTCCGCTGGACGTGAGGTCAAAGGGTGGGTAGTCAGGACTGGATGTACCCAGCGTTAGTTCACGTTTGTTATGCAGCCACTGGCGCTGGGCCTTGTCAAAATGAGTGTCCAGTTGTACAGCTCCCGCACGACTCAAGAGGGTGAAGCGTTCCGGGCTGGTTTGGTGCTCTGCCAGCACAGTTGTGCTGAAGTACAAACCGGCACTTAATATAATCAGATAGTCCTTTATACGCCTGGGCATCCGCTTTCTCACACTAGCGCGTTTCGTTTTGCCAACTCGATGAGGTCGACCAAGGATTTGGCTTGGAGTTTTTGCATTAATCTTTTCTTATAAGTACTGACGGTCTTGTTACTCAGGAACATACCTTTGGCGATTTCCTTGTTAGTGCGACCTTGTGCAAACAGTTGCAGCACCATCAGCTCCCGGTCGTTGACGGTCTTGAACAGTTCCAGCTCCTGAGCATCCATGCCTTCCGTTCCGGGGCCATTCAAGGCCTGGCTGGGGAAGTAGTTGTAGCCGGATAGCACCGCGCGGATGGCGCTCAGCAACTCGCTCAGGTCACCCTCCTTGCACACATAGCCCTCTGCCCCCGAGCGCATGCACCGCGTGGCAAACAACGTCGGACATTGAGCCGTGAGGACCAGGGTTTTCATCGAGGTGTTCATGGCGTTGAACCGGCAGAGCACCTCAAGGCCATCAAGTTTCGGGATGCTGATGTCGAGAATCACCAAGTCTGGAAGGCATTCACGCACCATCTGTATGGCATCGCACCCGTTATCTGTTTCGCCGACGACTTTGTAACCTTCATGTTCCAGCAACATTCGAATGGCAAGCCGGATAACGGGATGGTCGTCGATAATAAAAACTGAGTTCATAGTCACATTCCATGCAGGTGCAGATAAAGCGGGCACATTAGCTCAGAAGGTGAGTCCGCAGTATGAAGCTCGCAAGGAGTAGATGCAGAACAGGAAAGTTCCTACATTTAAAAAGGTATAGACCTACAAGTTGTTAGGTAATCGTGACAAGGCATGTGAGCGTTTCGAGGTCGATCATGACAAGACGCAAGGCTGGGGAATTTACGGCGGGCCTCGTATCTATTTTCGTTGAAAGGAATGTTTAAAATCCTACATGAGGGGGTCGAAAGTTAAGCCGATTAATATTTCAAGATCATCTTTGTTCAAAGGTTTTGGCAAATAGCCAAGGAGGGGGAGATTTCGTTGCGCGGCTTGTGTCGTCAGGTTGACCAGTTCTGGCGTAGGTAAGCCGCTCAACAGGATGGCACTGCTGATGAAGCGTCGGCGGCTGGCGATTTCCACCAGTTCAAGCCCAGGCAGGTCTGGCAGGCATTGGTCGCATAACATCAGGTCGAAAGGGTGTTCGGACTGGCTCATCGCGCGTATGGCCTGCTCGGCGTTTTCCACCGCGGTCAGTTGGTCGAAGCCGAAACTTCTGAGCAGGCATTGGGTGGCCAGGAGTTGAAAGGGGTGATCCTCCACCAAAAGAATACGGAGAGAATAGCTGGGCATAAAGAGCACACAGTAAGGCAAGCGTCGATGGGGGCAGTAGGAATGACTCGGCTGGTCCGTTGGGAGCGCGCGTGATTATTCTTCGAGTGTCTGTACGAATTCGATCAGGCCGCTCTGTTCCCGTCGTAGGGCAATTCGCTTCAGGGAACAGGTTGCCTGATGAAGTCGTTATTGGGGGCCGGAGCGCCCGGTCATTTCTCGTGCCATTTCGGTGGCGTAGCTGTCGGTCATACCGGCGATGAAGTCGATCATCCGCAGGAACGAGGCGTGCAGTGACCAGGCGGGGTCTGGCGCGCTATTGCCTAGCAGGTCGAGAATGCGCCGGTTCTTGAACGACGGGGTGCGCCCGCCATGTTGTTCAAGGGCCGCGCCGCAGAAGGCGTTCAGCAGGATTTCCAGGGTGGTGTAGGCCCCGATTTCATGCAACGTCTTGCGCTTGTCCTGGAAGATTTTCTTGCGCGCCATGTCCTTGGCATCCAGCACGCAGCGCTTTGCCGGGCCGTGCATGTGCTCCACCAGATCCCCCGGCAGCGTGCCGGCCAACAGGGCGTCCTGTTGTTCGACGAACGCCTGCGCCGCTGCGTTGGTCAGGTGCTCGATGGCTTTGCCGCGCAGGATCGCCAGCTTGCGGCGGCGCGAGTCCATTGGCCCCAGTTGGCGATAGGTTTGTGGCAGATCATCGCCGACCAGGTCCAGCAGCAATGACTCGACTTCGGCGTACTCCAGCAACTCCATTTCCAGGCCGTCTTCCAGGTCGATCAACGCATAGCAGATGTCGTCGGCGGCCTCCATCAGATACACGAGCGGGTGACGCGCCCAACGTTGTTCCTCCAACTGAGGCAACCCCAGCTTGTGGGCGATTTGCTCAAGAATCGGCAGCTCGCTCTGGTAACAGCCAAACTTGTGTTTCTTGTAGCCCAGCGAGTCGGCGTGGCGGGCGGTCCAGGGGTATTTAAGGTAAGTGCCCAAGGTGGCGTAGGTCAGCCGCGTACCGCCGTCGAACTGATGGTATTCAAGTTGGGTGAGCACCCGAAAACCCTGGGCATTGCCTTCGAAGTTAAGGAAGTCATTGCGTTCGGCGCTGCTCATGTCATCCAGCCAGCCGCGCCCGGCGGCCTGTTGGAACCAGTGGCGAATGGCGTCTTCGCCAGAGTGCCCGAACGGTGGGTTGCCGATGTCATGGGCCAGGCAGGCCGATTGCACCACCATGCCCAGGTCGCTCGGGTCGCACCAGTCGGGCAGGGCGCCGCGCAGGGTTTCGCCTACGCGCATGCCCAGGGAGCGCCCCACGCAGCTGACTTCCAGCGAGTGGGTCAAGCGTGTGTGGATATGGTCGTTGCTCGTCACCGGGTGTACTTGGGTCTTGCGCCCCAGGCGCCGGAACGCGCCAGAGAAAATAATGCGGTCGTGATCTTTGTGAAAGGGACTGCGGCCCAGTTCTTCAGGGCTGTGCAGGGGTTTTCCAAGACGTTCGCGGGTCAACAGGGTGGGCCAATCCAAGGCAGAGGCTCTCCGTAGGGTGAATGACAGCGCCAGCTTCCCGGTTCGGCCTTTATGGGGCAAGCGAATCCAGCGGTCGGCCGCGTCAGTATCAATTAACAGGCAGCGCAAAAAACCGCAATGACCAGCAGGTGTCTGGTCGTTGCGGTCATTGGCTTTCGAAGGTCAGCTTTTGCGCGAAGCGCCTTGCATGGCCAACTTGATCAGTGGGATCAACCCGGCACCCAGCCGCACCAGGCGCGTGATGCTGCTGATACTGCCGCCCTTGGCGCCCTTGCCGGTAAAGAAGCCCATCAGCGTGACCGCCGCCACGCCCCACAACGGCGCGTGCTTGATGCCCAGGCTGTCCTGCCAGTTGTGGCGCATGTTGCGCATTTTGTGCAGGGGCGCCATGAGTTGTTGGGACTCATGCCGGATTTCCTGGCGGTGCATTTCCATGCGCAGGCGGATCAAGGCTTTGCGCATTTCCCGGCGTGACGTATTTTGCGGGATCTCAGTCATGCTCATGGCAGCAGGCGCTCCCGGTCATTGGCCAGTTCTTCGAGCGTGGCATGGAAGGGCGTGGACTCATCGAATACCGCCGCCTTCAAGCGCACGCCGCAGAACGCAGCGGCCAGGCTATAGAACACGCAGAGGCAGATGATGCCGGTCAGGCGATAGCCCGTGTCCCACACCAGGATCATCACCAGCGTCGACAAGCCCACCAGCAACAGCAGGGCAAACACCAATGCCAGGCCGGCAAACAGCAACAGGCTGACGGTACGGGCCTTTTGCTCTTGTAATTCAATGCCGAACAACTCGACATGACTGTGCAGCAAGCCCAGCACAGCTGCGCCCAGGCGTCGGGAAGTTGAACCGCTTGCTGAGGAATGTGCGCTCGTGGATGAGCTGGATTCGCCGATAGACATGGTTAGCGCCTTGTAGCCAATAGACCGATCAAAAAACCTACGCCGGCAGCAATGCCGACTGACTGCCATGGGTTGGCTTGCACGTAGTCTTCAGTGGCAGTGATCGCCGCCTGGCCGCGCTCGCGCAATGAGTCTTCGGTCAGTTGCAGGGTCTGGCGGGCCTTGAGCAGGCTCTCGTGGATCTTGGTGCGCAGCTCGTCAGCCTGGTCACCGGCCAGCACGGCAGTGTCGTCCAGCAGCTTTTCGGTATCGCTGACCAGGGTTTGAAAATCCTCCATCAGTATCTCTTGAGCAGTCTTTGCTGTTTTACCGGCCATGGTTATCTCCGTGGGTAGCTGATCTGTACGTGTGGTTTCGAGTCGCGGCGTTCGCTGAAGGTTCACTGCAATTGTGTGGTACAGCTTTTGCTTTGCCTTGGTGCGCAGGCCCTGGAGCCTGCGCTGAATCCGGGCGGTCGAGGTGAAAACCTTGAAAAACCTTACCCTAAATCACTTAACTTCGCGGAAAAACCCTGTCGGCAACGGCCTGTTGTGTTGATCGCTGCGCTAAAGCGGTTCACGCCCTCTGAAGAAGGGCGAGGCCGGCGGTGCCAATTTAGTGCGCGAAACCCTGGCTTGAACCGCTTTGGTGCTTTTTGCCTTGATGCAGGCCTGCCAACCTCCATGGAAAACTTGCAAAGCGCGGTGGACACCCTCGTCCACAGTTCCAACACCTTGTTCATTCTGATTGGCGCGGTCATGGTGCTGGCCATGCACGCCGGCTTTGCCTTCCTTGAGGTTGGCACGGTGCGCCAGAAGAACCAGGTCAACGCCTTGTCGAAAATCCTCAGTGATTTTGCGATTTCAACGCTGGCCTATTTCTTTATAGGCTATTGGATCTCCTACGGTGTGAGCTTCCTGCAACCGGCCGCCGTGATCAGCGCCGATCATGGCTACGGCCTGGTGAAGTTTTTCTTCCTGCTGACGTTTGCCGCGGCGATTCCGGCGATCATTTCCGGTGGGATTGCCGAGCGTGCCAAGTTTGCGCCGCAGCTGTGTGCCACCGCGTTGATCGTGGCGTTTATCTACCCGTTCTTCGAAGGTCTGGTGTGGAACGGCAACCTTGGCCTGCAAGCTTGGCTGCTCGCAACCTTTGGCGCCAGCTTCCACGACTTTGCCGGTTCCGTGGTGGTTCACGCCATGGGCGGCTGGCTGGCGCTGGCGGCGGTGTTGCTGCTGGGCCCGCGCAATGGGCGTTATCGTGAAGGGCGTCTGGTGGCGTTTGCGCCGTCGAGCATTCCTTTCCTGGCGCTGGGCTCGTGGATTTTGATCGTGGGCTGGTTCGGCTTTAACGTGATGAGCGCCCAAACCCTCACTGGCGTCAGTGGCCTGGTGGCCGTCAATTCGCTGATGGCCATGGTCGGTGGCACCGTGGCTGCTCTGGTAATTGGCCGTAACGATCCTGGGTTTCTGCACAACGGTCCTTTGGCCGGGTTGGTGGCAATCTGCGCCGGTTCCGACCTGATGCACCCGGTGGGCGCGCTGGTCACGGGCGTGGTGGCTGGTGGCTTGTTCGTATGGTGTTTTATCGCTGCCCAGTCGCGCTGGAAGATCGATGACGTGCTGGGCGTGTGGCCATTGCATGGCTTGTGCGGTGTGTGGGGCGGTATTGCCTGCGGTATTTTCGGGCAGGCCGCCCTCGGTGGGCTGGGCGGCGTGAGCCTGATCAGCCAGTTGATCGGCACCGGGTTGGGCGTGGCCGTGGCGTTTGGCGGCGGCTTGCTGGTGTACGGTGTGATCAAGCGTGTGCAAGGGCTGCGCTTGAGCCAGGAGCAGGAGTATTACGGCGCAGACCTGTCGATTCACAAAATCGGCGCGGTCAGTCAGGACTGATCGGCGCGTCTTCGTCAGTGTGTTTCGGTGGGTAGAAACCGTGCAGCAGGCGATAGTGGTTGCGCCGTACTTCGTTCACTCGCGCCTGCACCTGTTGGTCCGGCAGACCCAGCAGGATCAGGGCATGGGAGGCGAGCATCAGGCTCGACTCCAACAGCTCGGGCACCACTTCGCTGGCGCCCGCGGCCTTGAGCTCAGCCAACTGGCTGTCATCGCGGGTGCGCACCAAAATCGGCACGTCAGGGTTGATCTGCCGTGCCTCCTTGAGCACCACCAGCGCGACATCGCTGTTGTCCACCGCGATCACCACCAACCGCGACCGTTCCAGGCCGACGGCGCTGAGCAAAGCGCCACGGCGGCAGTCGCCGTAATGCACGCTGCTGTCCTCGGTGGCGGCTTCCTGCACCCGTTCGGGGTCATCATCCAGGGCGATAAACGCCTGTTGTTCGCGGCGCATAAAGCGCCCGATGGACTGGCCTACCCGGCCATACCCGCAAATCACCACGTGCCTATGCAGTTGGGCGTTGAGCGCGGTGATGTGTTCCAGTTGCACTTGCTGGTTGGGCTTGCGATGCAGGCGCAGGGCGATGGCCGGTGCCGCACGTAACAGCAGTGGTGTCAGCAGCATTGAGCAGAAGGTGGCAGCCAGTAGCAGGCCGTTGAACTCATCGGGAATCAACCGGCTCTGCTGCATTTGCGCCATCAGCGCAAAACAGAATTCGCCGCCCTGGGCCAGTGCCAGGCCGCTGCGCCAGGCCGTTTCGGTGTCGCTGTCACGCCACTTGACCAGCGCCGCGACGACCATGCCTTTGACCAGCATCAACGTGAGCGTCAGGCCGAGGATCAACAGGCTGTGGCTGACGAACAACTGCAGATCGATGAGCATGCCGATGCTGACAAAAAACAGCCCCAGCAGGATGTCGCGAAACGGGCGGATATCGGCTTCGATCTGGTGTCGGTAATGGCTCTCGCCCAGCAGCATGCCGGCCAGGAACGCGCCGAGGGCAGGGGACAGGCCCAGCAGGTGGGTGAGCCAGGCGGTGAGCAAGACAATCACCAGCGCCAGCAGCACAAACAGCTCCGCCGAATGAGACGCGGCGACTTCACGGAACAGGCGCGGCAGCAACCAGCGGCTGGCGAACAACAGGCCCACGAACAGCACCACGGTCTTAGCCAGCGTCAACGGCAGCGCCCAGTACCAGGCGTGGTCGCTGCTGCCGGCAAACACCGGCACCAGTGTCAGCAGCAACACCGCCACGACATCCTGGAACAGCAACACGCCTATCGCATTCTGGCCATGACTGCTGAAGATTTCCCCGAGGCTGGTCAATTCCTTGCTGACAATGGCCGTGGACGATAACGCCAGCCCTGCGCCCAGCAATAACGCGATGCCAGGCGCGAGGCCAAAGCTCATCAACAAAACGCCCAGCAATGCCCCGCACCCCAGCACCTGCAGGCTGCCCAGGCCAAATACCACGCTGCGCAGCGCCAACATTTTCGACAGGGAAAACTCAAGCCCCAGGGAAAACAGCAGGAACACCACGCCCATCTCGGCCAGGTCCGGCAGGTCTTCGTTGTCATTGACCCAGTCCAGCGCGGTGGGCCCCACTGCCAGGCCCACGCACAGGTAGCCCAGCACGGGAGGCAACTGCAGCCGGCGAAACAACGCAATCACCACCAGGGATGAAGCCAGAATAATCAGCAGGTTGGCGAACACAGGCATCTCCGTTGCAGGGTGAGCGGCAAAAAGCCGCGAGAATCGCTGAATCAGTTATAGGCCATGGTGATCTGGGTCAGGCTTTTTGCACCGTAGGAGCGAGCAAGCTCGCTCCTACAAGGGGCTTGTTGGGCTTAGAATGGAGATTCGTTTTGTGACCGAGTCCTTTCATCATGCTTCCTGAATGCCAGCTGTTCGGCACCCTGGGTTGCCATTTGTGTGAGATCGCCGAAGCCGAAGTCATGCCGCTCGTCGAACACGGGCTGTTGGTGGAGTTGGTGGATATCACCGATCCGCAGGACCTGACAGACGTCTACGGCCTGCGGATTCCGGTGCTTCGCCGCACGGACACCGGGGCGGAACTGGACTGGCCGTTCGACACCGAGCAGGTGGTTGCCTTCCTGCGCTGAGATTTATGCGATGGCGGCTTTTCAAATATTCAGTTACTGTATATTCGTACAGCGATTGAATAGAGGGAACGCCCGTGGTGAATGTTGAACAACTTAAAAGCAGCGTCAATCGCATGTCCGCCGATGTGGTGCGTGACGCGGTGAACGAACTGCGCCTCGATGGCTTGGTCACGGAAGGCAAGACGCCGTTTAACAAAGTGCATTTCAACACCTGCTTCGCGGAAATCGAGGCGCTGTTCCAGCGCGCCGGTTATCACAAGCAGCTGGATGTGGTGGGTTATCAGGGCTTGCTCTACGCACTGTATGACCCAGGCCGTTGGGAAGCGGTGGACGTGCTGCGCTGGCTCAAGGAATTCACCGAGGCGGCGAGCGCCTCGCCGGTGCTGCGGGCTCAACTGGCCAAGGCCTGAGATAGGCCCTAGGCAATCGCGCGCCATGGGCGATAATGCCCGCCTGTTTTCCAGGCTTTGAGCGTCGGCATGTCCACTTTGGTTTTTTCCCCCTCCCAGCACCAAGCCAGCACCCTGTACTTGCCGCCGGGCTCCTGGGTGACGGTGCTCGATTGCCTGTGCGCACACTTCCCGGCCATTGGCCGCGAACAGTGGCTGGACCGCATTGCCCGCGGCCGGGTGCTGGATGTCAATGGCAACCCGATCAGCCTGGGCCTGGGCTACAAGGAAGGCCTGTGCATCTATTACTTTCGCGAAGTGCTCAACGAGAAAGTGATTCCGGTGCAGGAAAACATCCTGTACGCCGATGAACACCTGGTGGTGGCGGACAAACCGCATTTCCTGCCAGTGACACCCGCTGGCGAGTACGTCGAGCACACCTTGTTGCGACGCTTGATCCGGCGCCTGGACAATCCCGCCCTCGTGCCTCTGCACCGCATCGACCGGCATACGGCGGGGTTGGTGCTGTTCTCCGCCAACCCGCACAGCCGTTCGGCCTATCAGCAATTGTTTCCCACACGACGTATCGACAAATTCTACGAAGCCATCGCACCGGCCTTGCCGCACCTCAGCTTCCCGTTGGTGCACAAAAGCCGTTTGGTGGATGGCGAGCCTTTCTTTCGCATGCAGGAAGGGCCGGGGGCCAGCAACACCGAGACGGCGGTAGAAGTGCGCGAGAAAAACGCTGATCTATGGCGCTACGGCCTGTTCCCGGTGACCGGTAAGAAGCACCAGCTGCGCGTGCATATGACGGCGCTGGGGGCAAGCATCTGTAATGACCCGTTTTACCCCGAAGTAATCAAGGATGCCGAGGACGATTACGCCAAGCCACTTAAGCTGCTGGCCCAGGGCGTGCGCTTTATCGACCCGGTGAGCGGTGAACAACGCAGCTTCCGCAGCCAGATCACCCTGGACTGGTAAACCCCAGGAACAACAAGGCCCGCGCTAGGCGGGCCTTGTGTGCAAGCGTTAAGGCTTACAGGTCTTTAACGGTGCGAACCTGATCTTTGTTGATACGGGTGTGCTTGCCGTCCAGTTGTTCGAATTCGTAGAAGCCCGAATCTTCATCGTATTTCGGGGTGTCGACGGCCTGGATTTCGCGACCGTCATTCAGGGTGATCACTGTTGGCGAGGCGCAACCGGCGAGGGTGGCGAGGCCCAGTGCAAGCATGAGAGCGGCGATGGTCCGTTGAGTCATGAGTTTGTCTCCGAGAGAATACTTTTAAATTGCTGACCTTGTGACGTACGGGACGCCGGCAAAGTTCCTTGTGCAGGGTTCATTCTGACATGCCAGCCCCGGGGTGCAACAGCTCGGGCGTATTAAGATTGGCCAGGCGTGGGTCATCGGCCGGGCATTCCACGGCCACCGCGCCCAGTTGCAGCCAGAGCTTGCGCGGGCTGCGCTCACCCGCTTGCCATGCCTGTTCCACCTGGTTTTTCAGGCTTGTGGGAATGATGCACAGCAAGGGTTCCCAGCATTCACCCTGGCGCACCATCACCGGTATCTGCGGGTTGCGTCGTGCGGTCGCACGCAGGTCGGCCAGCAGTCGCGCATCGACCTGCGGCACATCGCAAGGCAATATCAGCAGATGCGCATGGCGTGCGGCGAAGAGTCCCGCACGGATACCGGCCAGCGGGCCGGGGAAGTCCGGGTTGTCGTCACTCACCTGCTGGTCGGCATAGGGCGCGTAGCGTTCATGGTTGCGGTTGCACGAGATGATCAGGTCATCGGTGAGCGGCCGGGCCAACTGGTGCAGGTGGGCGATCAAGGGCTGGCCTTGCCATGCCAGCAGCCCTTTGTCCTGGCCGCCCATGCGTTGGCCGCGACCACCGGCGAGCAATAGGATCGAACACGGCAGTGAGGAAAATTCAAACGTCATGGTGGTTGCGCTGCGGCAGGGAAACAGGGGCCTGTGATATAACACCGGGCTGTTCCTTCGACAACCGGACCGTGCCATGAAAGCCAAGGCCGATGCGCCCTTTGTACCCCTGAATATTGCTGTATTGACCGTCAGCGACACCCGCACCCTGGAGACTGACACCTCCGGCCAGGTCTTCGTCGACCGCCTCACCGCCGCCGGCCACCGCCTGGCCGAGCGCGTGCTGCTCAAGGACGACCTCTACAAGATTCGCGCCCAGGTGGCCCACTGGATCGCTGAAGACGTGGTGCAGGTGGTGCTGATTACCGGCGGCACCGGCTTCACCGGTCGCGACAGTACCCCTGAAGCAGTGAGCTGCCTGCTCGACAAGCAGGTCGATGGTTTTGGCGAGCTGTTCCGCCAGATATCCGTGGCCGATATCGGCACCTCCACCGTACAATCGCGCGCCTTGGCGGGGTTGGCCAACGGCACCCTGGTGTGCTGCCTGCCAGGCTCCACCAATGCCGTGCGCACCGGTTGGGACGGCATCCTCGCCGAGCAGTTGGATAACCGTCACCGCCCGTGCAATTTCGTCCCGCATCTGAAGCAGGCAGAACCTTGTGAATCCCGTGGATAAGCCCGGCAAGACCGGCGCCCTGATGCCGGTGGAAGCAGCCCTGCAACGTTTGCTCGACATGGCCGCCGCCGCGCCGATCCGCGAGGAGGAAGTACTGTCCCTGGCTGAGTGTGATGGCCGGGTATTGGCCCAGGATCTGATCTCCACACTCGACCTGCCACCGTGGCCCAACAGTGCCATGGACGGCTACGCCGTGCGCCTGGCGGACTGGACCGGCGAACCCTTGGTGGTGAGCCAGCGGATTTTCGCCGGCACTGCCCCTGAACCCTTGGCGGCCGGCACCTGCGCACGCATCTTTACCGGCGCACCGGTGCCCCAAGGCGCTGACGGCGTGCAAATGCAGGAAAACGCCGTGGTGCATGCCGACCAGCGCGTGAGTTTCACCGAGCCATTGCAGATGGGCGACAACATCCGGCCTCAGGGCCAAGAGACCACGGTCGGCGAGACCGTACTCAGTGCCGGTACCCGCCTGGGCCCTATCGAACTCGGTTTGGCCGCGTCTCTTGGACGTGATCGACTCGAGGTGGTGCGGCGCGTGCGCGTGGCCGTGTTGTCGACCGGCGATGAACTGATTGAGCCAGGGTTGCCGCTCGGCCCTGGGCAGATCTACAACAGCAACCGCCGCGTGCTGTGCAGTTGGCTTGGGCGCATGGGCTGCGAAGTGATTGATGCCGGGATTCTACCGGATGATCTGGAACAGACCCGCGCGCGTCTGGCGGGGCTGGGCAACGTTGACCTGATCCTCTCGACCGGCGGTGTGTCGGTGGGCGAAGCGGACTTCCTTGGCATTGCCTTGCGGGAAGAGGGTGAGCTGGCGCTGTGGAAACTGGCGATCAAACCGGGCAAGCCGCTGACCTTCGGGCATTTTCGTGGCGTGCCGGTGATCGGCCTGCCGGGAAACCCGGCCTCGACCCTGGTGACTTTTGCGCTGCTGGCGCGCCCGTATCTGCTGCGCCGTCAAGGTGTGCTGCAGGTGCAGCCGCTGCGCTTCGAAGTGTCGGCAGGGTTCGTCTGGCCCAAGCCCGGCAACCGCCGCGAGTACCTGCGCGGGCGGATCGAACAGGGCAAGGCGATCATCTACCGCAACCAAAGCTCCGGGGTGCTGCGCAGTGCGGCGTGGGCTGAAGGCTTTGTGGAGGTAGTGGAAGGCACCACGCTGGCCATCGGCGACCGGGTCAACTTCATTCCTTTGAGCGAAGTCCTGAACTGAACACAGATCAAAAATGTGGGAGCAGGCAAGCCAGCTCCCACAGTTGGATGTGTGGGGAGCTCATGAGCAATCAGTAATCGTCACCCTGCTCAGTGACATCCCGCTCTACTGGCCCTGCTTCCGGGTCGTAGCCGGCCGGGAACTTGCCCTTCAACGTCCAGGCAAACGCAATGATCTCGGCAATCGTGCGGTACAACTCTTCCGGAATGCTGTCCCCCAGTTCCATGCGCGCCAGCAGCTTCACCAACTCGGCGTTTTCATAGATCGGTACTTCATTCTCCCGTGCCAATTTGAGGATGGCTTCGGCCAGGGCGTCGTCGCCTTTGGCCGTCAGGGTGGGGGCCTGTTGGCCGTCGTACTTGAGGGCGATGGCCTGGCGGGGTGGGGCGGCGTTTTTCATGCGGTTTCATCCACCCAGCGTTGCTCCAGTCCGGTTTTTGGCCCACGGGGCGGGGTGCCCAGATGGCAATCCAGGTCGCCGACGTTAAGCCCGGATGACACCAGGCGCTCGCGCAGGCTGCCCAAATGGCTTTCGATCAGGCTGGCGGTGAATGGGCGGCTGGCCCACAGCTGGCTGGACAGTTTGCCTTGAGACAACTGCGCCTGAACCTGCAGTGGCCCCAGCGGCTCCATGTCGAAGGCCAGTTCTACGCGCCAGAGCATCTGTTTCGGGTCTTTTTTATCCTTGCGCTCGGGCTGGTCCTTGTCTGGCGCGGGCTCCTCGCGTTGGAACTTGACCTGCAACGGCACAATGTCTTGCAGGGTGCGCATGGGGATCTCCAACTGCCAGGTCGTTTGCAGGCGGCCATCGGCGGTGATGCCGGTCTGTTCCAGGCTCGACAGTTGATGGCTCTGCAAGCGCGAGATCGCCCCGGCGGCCAGGCGTAGCAGGCTTTCCAAGTCGCCTTCACCTTCCAGTTTTGCCATGAGCCGCTCGGGCAGCGGGAAGCCGGCGGGTATCTGCCGGGCGCCGACCTGGCCGAGGGTGTTCAACGGGCTGCGCACGAAGTGCGGCAACACCTGGGCCAGGGTATTGGCGGCGAGGATCGCATTCAGGTTGGTACTGGCAGGCAAGGCGGGCAAAAGGTCTGCGACCAGGCGTAACAGCGCGCCTTTCATGTCCAGCGGTGGGATTTGCGGGTTCTGCCCGGCAAGCAATTTGGCTTCCAGAAAGGCGCCGCTGTTCTGCACCACCTGGGCCAGTATCTTGGGATTGCTGACCTGTGCCAGATCGGGCAACGCCGCCAGCAAGCGCTCGGCGGCGGCCCGCAGCTCGGCCGATGTGCTGTCGCCACGGGGCAGGTTTTGCAAGGCGGTGAACACCGCATCCAGCGAGCCTTGGCGACTTTGCTGAGTGGCAAGTTGCTGCGTCACGGCCAGTTGGTCCTTCAGGCCGCTTAGCGGTACGAAGTTCAGGGTCTGCGCGTTCTGCACCACGGCGCTGAGCAAGCTGCCCACCCTCAGCGGTTGAGGGCTTTCCAGGGTGAGGGTGGCACCGGCCAGGGCGTTATTGAGCACACTCACCAGCGAGCGATAGATCGCCGGTTGCGCCGTGCCCTGGGGCAGCATCTGCGTGGTCAGCACCTTGGCCTGCAATAACGTACCCACCGGTATTTGGTTAGTGTCGAGGCGGGTGAGGGCGGCCACGTTGGCACTCATGGCTTGCTGCAAGGTAATGGCCAGGTTGCCCGCAGGCGTCTGGCTCACCGCCACATTGCTGCCCAGGGGCAAGGGCTGGGCGCTGCTGGCTTGCACCAGCGTCTGGCGACCGCCGGCGAGGGTCAGTTTGAGCAATAACTGAAAGGCCTCGCCGCCTTGTTTAAGCGCGATGACCTCGGCGTTCACGGTTTTCCCCGGGTCGATCAACCCGGCCTGCGGCTCCAGCAGTTTGAGCAACGCGCCGGCCCCAGGCAGCGGAGTGGGCCCGGGTGCGGAGGTTGGCGGCAGTGGAGGAAGGTTGATCTCGCCGGTCATCGTGCGCATCGTCTCTGGGGAAATTGCCCTCTTTAGAGTAGGACATCGCATGTATAATGCCGTCCGTCTGCAAAGAGAGCGGTAAAAACCTCACAACTATTTGATCCAGCTCTCTAAAATCGGTCGCCAAAGTCGTTATTGTGCATCTCACTATAACGGCCGCTGCACCGCCGACTTGAACCGTAAAGGCCCGCGATCTCTTGACCAGCCCTCTTCTTGAAGCCGTAGCGCTTGCCTGTGAACGCGACCTGCGCCTGCTGTTCGAGCAACTCGACCTGCGGCTTTCGGGGGGCGACATGGTGCAAATCAGTGGCCCCAATGGCAGCGGCAAGACCAGCCTGCTGCGCCTGCTGGCCGGGTTGATGCAGCCGACGGCCGGCGTGGTGCGGCTCAACGGCAAACCGTTGCACGAGCAGCGTAGCGAGCTTGCGCGCAACCTGGTCTGGATCGGCCACGCCGCTGGCATCAAGGACGTACTCACCGCTGAAGAAAACCTCAGTTGGCTCAGCGCCCTGCATCATCCTGCTTCCCGTGACGCCATCTGGCAGGCCCTGGCCGCGGTGGGCCTCAAGGGCTTTGAGGACGTCCCCTGCCACACCCTGTCCGCCGGCCAGCAGCGCCGCGTGGCCCTGGCCCGCTTGTACTTGCCCGGCCCGCCGTTGTGGATTCTCGACGAACCTTTCACGGCCCTCGACAAACAAGGCGTGGCTCAACTCGAAGCACATCTGGCCCAGCACTGCGAGCAAGGTGGCCTGGTGGTGCTCACCACCCACCACACCTTGGCGCGTATGCCCGCTGGCTACCGTGAGCTGGACCTTGGGCGGTGGTCGCTATGAGTGTGTTCGCCCTGTTGGTCGCCCGCGAAGCCCGGCTGTTGTGCCGTCGCCCCGCCGAACTGGCCAACCCGCTGGTGTTCTTTGCCATCGTGATCGCGCTGTTCCCGCTGGCGGTTGGCCCGGAGACTAAACTGTTGCAAACCTTGTCCCCAGGACTGGTGTGGGTCGCCGCACTTTTATCGGTTCTGCTCTCGCTGGACGGGCTGTTTCGCAGTGATTTCGAAGACGGTTCCCTGGAACAGTGGGTCCTTTCGTCGCACCCTTTGCCACTTCTGGTACTGGCCAAGGTGCTGGCACACTGGGTTTTTTCCGGCTTGGCGCTAGTCTTGCTCTCGCCACTGCTTGCCATGATGCTCGGGTTGCCCGTTGAATGCCTGCCGGTGTTGCTCCTGTCCTTGTTACTCGGCACGCCGGTGCTCAGCCTGTTGGGGGCGGTGGGCGCAGCGTTGACCGTCGGCTTGAAACGGGGCGGCCTGTTGCTGGCCCTGTTGATTCTGCCTTTGTATATCCCGGTGTTGATCCTGGGCAGCGGCGCTTTGCAAGCCGCGCTTATGGGGATGCCGGCGACCGGTTACCTCTTGTGGCTGGGTAGCCTGACCGCCCTGGCGGTAACCCTGACACCCTTTGCTATAGCCGCCGGCCTGAAAATCAGCGTCGGTGAATAATGAGGTCTGACCCGGCGTCAATAACGCTGAGTCAGTAAAGACCCTGAGCTTTTCGCCACGACGAAAAGCACCGTGATGGAAACAGCAATGAACTGGACCTGGTTTCACAAGCTCGGCTCGCCCAAATGGTTTTATGGCATCAGCGGCAAGCTGCTGCCGTGGTTGAGTATCGCCGCCATCCTGCTGATCGGCATCGGCCTGGTCTGGGGCCTGGCCTTTGCGCCGCCGGACTATCAGCAAGGCAACAGCTTTCGCATCATCTATATCCACGTGCCTGCCGCGATGCTGGCCCAGTCCTGCTACGTGATGCTGGCGGTGTGCGGCATCGTCGGCCTGGTATGGAAGATGAAGCTGGCCGATGTAGCCCTGCAATGCGCCGCGCCCATCGGTGCGTGGATGACCGCCGTGGCGCTGGTGACCGGTGCGATCTGGGGCAAGCCGACCTGGGGCTCATGGTGGGTGTGGGATGCGCGCCTGACCTCGATGCTGATCCTGCTGTTCCTGTATTTCGGCCTGATTGCCCTGGGCAACGCCATCAGCAACCGTGACAGCGCCGCCAAGGCCTGCGCGGTGCTGGCGATTGTCGGCGTGATCAACATCCCGATCATCAAGTACTCGGTGGAGTGGTGGAACACCCTGCACCAGGGCGCCACCTTCACCCTCACCGAGAAACCGGCGATGCCCGTGGAAATGTGGGCGCCGTTGCTGCTGATGGTGCTGGGTTTCTACTGTTTCTTCGGCGCCGTACTGCTGCTGCGCATGCGCCTTGAAGTGCTCAAGCGTGAAGCCCGTACCAGTTGGGTAAAGGCCGAAGTGCAAAGCTGCCTGGGAGCACGTGGATGAGTTTTGCTTCTTTCAGTGATTTTCTCGCCATGGGCCACCACGGCCTGTATGTCTGGACGGCCTATGGCATCTGCCTGGCGGTGCTGGCCCTCAACGTCGCCGCGCCGATCCTGGCCCGCAAGCGTTACCTGCAACAAGAGGCGCGACGTCTGCGCCGGGAGACCGAAAAGTGAATCCGCTGCGTAGAAAGCGTCTGTTGATCATCCTTGCCATCCTGGCCGGCGTCGGCATTGCCGTGACCCTGGCCCTGAGCGCCCTGCAGCAGAACATCAACCTGTTCTACACGCCCACCCAGATCGCCAATGGCGAGGCACCGGTCGATACGCGCATCCGCGCTGGCGGCATGGTGGAGCAGGGCTCGTTGAAGCGTTCCGGCGATTCGTTGGACGTGACCTTCGTGGTCACCGATTTCAACAAGGCCGTGACCATCACCTATCGCGGCATCCTCCCGGACCTGTTCCGTGAAGGCCAGGGCATTGTCGCCCTGGGCAAGCTCAACGCCGACGGCGTGGTGGTGGCTGACGAAGTGCTGGCCAAGCACGATGAAAAATACATGCCGCCCGAGGTCACCAAAGCCTTGAAAGACAGCGGCCAAACCGCGCCCGCCACCCCAGTCAAGGAGGGCTGAGCCATGACGTCCGCACTGTTTATTCCGGAGCTGGGCCAGTTGGCGATGATCCTCGCGCTGTGCTTTGCCGTGGTCCAGGCCGTGGTGCCCTTGCTCGGTGCCTGGCGCGGCGACCGCCTGTGGATGAGCCTGGCGCAGCCTGCCGCCTGGGGCCAGTTTGCCTTCTTGCTGTTCGCCTTTGGTTGCCTGACCTACGCCTTCATGACCGACGATTTTTCCGTCGCCTACGTCGCCAACAATTCCAACAGCGCTTTGCCCTGGTACTACAAGTTCAGCGCCGTGTGGGGCGCCCACGAAGGTTCATTGCTGTTGTGGGCCTTGATCCTCGGCGGCTGGACCTTCGCTGTATCGGTGTTCTCGCGCCAATTGCCGCAAGTGATGCTGGCGCGGGTGCTGGCGGTGATGGGCATGATCAGCATCGGCTTCCTGCTGTTTTTGATCATGACCTCCAACCCGTTCACCCGCATCCTGCCGCAGATCCCGGTGGACGGTCACGACCTCAACCCGTTGCTGCAGGATATCGGCCTGATCGTGCACCCGCCGATGCTCTACATGGGCTATGTGGGCTTTTCTGTGGCCTTCGCGTTCGCCATCGCCGCCTTGCTCGGCGGGCGTCTCGACGCCGCCTGGGCGCGCTGGTCACGGCCATGGACCATCGTCGCCTGGGCCTTCCTCGGTATCGGTATCACCCTGGGCTCGTGGTGGGCCTATTACGAACTTGGCTGGGGCGGCTGGTGGTTCTGGGACCCGGTGGAAAACGCCTCCTTCATGCCGTGGCTGGTGGGTACCGCGCTGATTCACTCCCTGGCCGTCACCGAAAAGCGTGGCGTGTTCAAGAGCTGGACGGTACTGCTCGCCATCGCGGCGTTTTCCCTCAGCCTGCTCGGCACTTTCCTGGTGCGCTCGGGCGTGCTGACCTCGGTGCATGCGTTTGCCTCAGACCCTGAGCGCGGCGTGTTCATCCTGATCTTCCTGCTGTTTGTGGTCGGCGGTTCCCTGACCCTGTTCGCCCTGCGTGCTCCGGTGGTCAAGAGCCACGTCGGTTTCAACCTGTGGTCGCGGGAGACCCTGTTGCTGGGCAATAACCTGGTACTGGTGGTGGCTGCATCGATGATCCTGCTCGGCACCCTCTACCCGCTGGTACTGGATGCCTTGAGCGGCGCCAAGCTGTCCGTCGGGCCGCCGTACTTCAATGCGTTGTTCATCCCGTTGATGGGCCTGTTGATGGTGGTGATGGCGGTCGGCGTGCTGGTGCGCTGGAAAGACACCCCGGTGAAATGGCTGGCGGGCATGCTGATGCCGGTGCTGCTCGGCAGCGTGGCCCTGGCGGTGATCGCCGGGTTTGCCTACGGCGACTTCAATTGGGCGGTACTCGCCACCTTCCTGCTGGCGGCCTGGGTGTTGCTGGCGGGGGCGCGGGACATCGTCGACAAGACGCGCCACAAAGGCCTGATCAAAGGCCTGCCCACTCTGACCCGCAGCTATTGGGGCATGCAGATCGCCCACCTTGGTATTGCGGTGTGCGCCCTTGGGGTGGTGCTGTCCAGCCAGAACAGCGCCGAGCGCGACCTGCGCCTGGCGCCGGGCGAGTCCATGGACCTGGCCGGTTACCACTTCATCTTCGAAGGTGCCAAGCACTTTGAAGGGCCGAACTTCACCTCCGACAAAGGCACGGTGCGCGTGGTGCGCAATGGCAAGGAAATCGCCGTGCTGCACCCGGAGAAACGCCTGTACACCGTGCAAAGTTCGATGATGACCGAGGCTGGCATTGACGCAGGTTTCACCCGTGACCTGTATGTGGCCCTCGGTGAACCTCTGGGCGATGGCGCCTGGGCCGTGCGCGTGCATGTCAAACCGTTCGTGCGCTGGATCTGGTTCGGCGGGTTGCTCACCGGGTTCGGCGGGTTGCTCGCAGCGCTGGACCGGCGCTATCGGGTCAAGGTCAAGAGCCGGGTGCGTGAAGCGCTTGGCCTTTCGGGAGCTGCGGTATGAAGCGTTGGTTGATGGTTGTGCCGCTGGCGATGTTCCTGCTGGTGGCGGTGTTCCTGTATCGCGGGTTGTACCTGGACCCGGCCGAGCTGCCTTCGGCGATGATCGGCAAGCCGTTCCCCGCCTTCAACCTGCCAACGGTGCAGGGTGACAAGACCCTGACCCAGGCAGATTTGCAGGGCAAGCCGGCGCTGGTCAACGTGTGGGCCACCTGGTGCATCTCTTGCCGCGTCGAACACCCGGTGCTGAACAAGCTGGCCGAGAAGGGCGTGGTGATCTACGGCATCAACTACAAGGACGACAATGCGGCGGCCGTGAAGTGGTTGGCGGAATTTCATAACCCGTACCAGCTGGATATCCGCGACGAAGACGGCAACCTGGGGTTGAACCTGGGCGTGTACGGCGCGCCGGAAACCTTCTTCATCGACGCCAAGGGTGTGATTCGTGACAAGTTCGTCGGCGTGATCGACGAAACGGTGTGGCGCGAGCAACTGGCCGCCAAGTACCAGGCCCTGGTCGATGAGGCCAAGCCATGAAGCGTTGGTTGACCGCTGCCGTATTAGCCCTGGGCCTGGCCGGTGTGGCCCATGCCGCCATCGACACCTATGAATTCGCCAACGACGCCGAGCGCGAGCGTTTCCGCGACCTGACCCAGGAACTGCGCTGCCCCAAATGCCAGAACCAGGACATCGCCGACTCCAACGCCCCGATCGCCACCGACCTGCGCAGAGAGATTTTCCGCATGCTGGGGGAGGGCAAGGACGACCAGCAGATCATCGACTTCATGGTCGACCGCTACGGTGATTTCGTACGCTACAAACCGGCACTCACCGGCAAGACCGCGCTGCTGTGGTTTGGCCCGGCCGGGCTGCTGCTGGCCGGCGTGGTGGTGATGGCTGTGATCGTGCGTCGGCGCCGTGTCGCACCGATTGATGGCGCCGATGCGCTGTCCCCTGAAGAGCGTAAACGCCTCGACCAATTGCTGGACACCAAGACTGATGATTGATTTCTGGCTCGCAGCCGGTTTGCTGCTACTGATTGCCCTGAGTTTCCTGTTGATCCCTGTGTTGCGTGGCCGTCGTGCCCAGCGTGAAGAGGATCGCACCGCGTTGAACGTGGCGCTGTACCAGGAACGCGTCGCCGAGCTGCAAGCGCAGCAGGACGAAGGTGTGTTGAATACCGCGCAACTCGACACCGGCCGCGCCGAAGCGGCCCGCGAGTTGCTGGCCGACACCGAAGGTGTGGAAAAACCCCGCGAATCGCGGTTAGGCAAACCGCTGCCGTTTTTGGCGGCGTTTCTGGTGCCTGTGCTGGGCGTGGCGCTGTACCTGCATTATGGGGCGAGCGACAAGGTTGAACTGACCCGTGAGTTTTCCCAACCGCCGGTGTCCATGGCCGACATGACCCGCCGCCTGGAACGCGCCGCCGCCGCCCAACCGGATTCGGCAGAAGGTTTGTACTTCCTTGGGCGCGCCTATATGGCCCAGGACCGTGCCGCCGATGCCGCCAAAGTCTTTGAACGTACGGTTGCGTTGGCCGGGCGCCAACCGGAACTGCTCGGCCAATGGGCCCAGGCGCAGTACTTTGCCGACAACAAACAATGGTCGCCTCAGGTTCAGGCGCTGACCGACGAAGCCTTGAAGCTCGACCCCAAGGAAGTCACCAGCCTTGGCCTGTTGGGTATCGCTGCCTTTGAGGGCCAGCGTTATCAGGAAGCCATCGACTACTGGAACCGCCTGCTCGCGCAACTGCCGCCAGAGGACAATTCCCGTGTCGCCTTGCAAGGCGGAATTGACCGCGCGGCAGAGAAGCTCAAGGAGAGCGGTGGCAGCCTGGCTCAGGCGCCCAAGGCGCTGCTGACCGTGCGGGTGGACGTATCTGCCGAGGTGAAAGCCAAGGCCCTGCCAGGCGACAGCGTGTTCATCTTCGCCCGCGCCGTAAACGGCCCCCCGGCGCCCTTGGCGGCCAAGCGTGTAACCGTCGACGCATTGCCGGTCACCGTCGAACTGGGCGATGCCGACGCGATGATGCCGCAGTTGAAACTGTCCAACTTCCCCGAAGTCCAACTGGTTGCGCGCATATCCCGGGCCGGCCAACCGACCGCTGGCGAATGGATCGGCCGCAGCCAACCGTTGGCCAGCAGCACCACTGCGCTGCAGCAATTGACCATCGACACTCCGGACCAGTAATTCTGAGGACACACCCATGACCGCATTTGCACGCATCACCCTGCTCAGCCTGGTACTGGGCCTGAGCGCCTGTGCGGTCCACCGCCCACCTGCGGCGCCGACCGGCCCGACTATTCCACCGTCTGGCCCCTCGACCCAGCCGAGCACCAAACCATCTGGCCCGGTGACGCCGCCGCCCAAGCCTCTGCCAAGCAAATCGCCGACCTTCGCCCCACCGCCGGGCGCCGCCAGCCACTGGGACGGCAAGATGAAGGTGTACGTGCTGGATGACCAGCCTGACACCTTCTACCGCCAGCGCACCTACTACCGCTGGAGCAACGGCTGGAGCCGGTCCATCAGCCCCAACGGGCCATGGGAAGAAACCAACGTGCAGGGCGTGCCGCCGGGGCTGAGCAAGCAGTACGCGCAATGACAAAAGGCGACCGTGTTCAGGTCGCCTTTTTTATTTCCGATTTGAAATGCTCTCCACTGTGGGAGCGGGCTTGCCTGCGATGACTATAGGTATCTACACAACTTTGTAGATTGTAGCCGCCGTTGGGCGGAACCCTAAGTGGCTGTTACCTCAATAACGGATATGTACTCGGTCTGGATCCAACATATTGGTCGGCTGCCAAGCCGCCTTCGCAGGCAAGCCAGCTCCCACATTTGGATCGCAGCGCTTCAGTTGGCCCAGCGTCGGCTGTCAAGCCGTCACGGGAGCAAGCTCCCTCGCATCGCCCTATAGTTGGGCGGCAGCTTGCCTGACAGCCGACACCTGACCAATTGTGGGAGCTGGCTTGCCTGCGATGACGGCCTGCCAGCCGATACCTATCTACCTGACGCCCCGCAATCCAAGTGTGGGAGCGGGCTTGCTCGCGAAGGCGGCCTGACAGTCGATCGGGATGTTGGATCTAACCCGGCGTCCTGTCGGGTTACCCCCGCACTCAAGATGTACTTGGTTCGTCCGCCCGCACCCACTTCACACCGGCGCAGTCTCCTGGCCTTTCAATGTGCGCCTGGCGATGACAATGGCCAGCACCGCCAAGCTGAAGGTGGCCCAGGCCATCAGTTGAGTCCCTCCTACAAATGCCTGTATAGCGTTGCCCATGACTTCACTGGCCTGGTCGTGCGCCAGGGTGGCCGAGATTGCGTGGGCGCCTGCCAAGGTTTCGCTTGCCAGGTGCATTTGCATAGGGCTCAAGAAGTCCGGTAGGTGCAGCGTGCCACGGTAGTACGCCGTTACCAGGCCACCGAGCACGGTGGTGCCGAGTACTACGCCGACTTCATAGGCCGTCTCGCTGATGGCTGACGCGGCGCCGGCTTTGTTGGCTGGGGCGGCCGACAGGATCACGTCGTTAGAGACGGTAGCAATGGCGCCGACGCCAATGTTCAACAAGGCAAACGCAACCACGATCACCGTCAAACTGCTACCGAGGCTGGCCACCAGCAAAAACGCGCCGGCGGTGGAGGCCAGCAGGATGGGAATCAGGACATTGACCGAGACGCGCTGGGCGACCGGGACGATCAGGATCCCCACCACAATTGCCATGAGTTGGCCCGGTATCAGCGCCAGGCTGGCGTTCAAGGGCGACATGCCCAGGACGATTTGCAGCAACTGAGTGGCAAAGAACACGAAGCCGATCAGGAAGGCCAGGCTCATCAGGTTGATGGTCACCGAGCCGCTGAACGTCTTGTTGCGAAACAGGCTCAGGTCCATCAAGGGGGTAGGGAGGCGCAACTGACGGCGTACGAATTGCCAGCCGCTCACGATTGCAACGGCCAATACCGCCAGTGCCCAGGCGTCCGGCCCTTCACTGGCGACATGCTTGATGCTGTACACCAGCGCACTGAGGGCGACCATCGAGAGCGCAATGCTGATGACATCCATCGGCCCCGACGCGTCCGGCTCGGACTCAGGCAGCAGCCAGAGGCCGAGGATCAACAGAGGCACCAGCACCGGTACGGCCAGGAGAAAAATCGACCCCCAACTGAAGAACTCCAGCAATATGCCGCCGACCAACGGCCCAAGCGCAGAACCGACGGTCAAGGTGGTTGCCCAGATCGCCACGGCCAGGCGACGCTCTTCCCGGTCCTCGAACACTGAGCGAATCAGCGCCAGCGTTGACGGCATCAACATCGCCCCGAAAACCCCCATGCATGCGCGTCCCACGACCAGCTGCGTGGCGGTGCTGGAATAAGCGGTCATCACCGACACCAGGGTAAACCCCAGTGAGCCGATCAGAAGGAGTTTGCGATGGCCTTTGCGATCCCCCAGGCTACCCATGGAAATGAGCAATCCTGCCAGCATGGGCGGCGGCATGACCTCCGCCACGATGTCCAGGTCTACCGAAGATTGGGCCAAGGCCATGCCGAAGCCGAGAATGGCTGCATGGGGCAATGCCTGACACAGGGCCATCAATTCATTCGGCACATGCACACTCCCTGAACGGCACGCGCCTACTACAATTACGTCGAACGCTATGTTCTAGATCCTTGTTTAAACTGTCAGCTGTAGGATGAAAAACATTCCCATGTAGGAACGTGCTGAGCTTTCTATAGATTGTGAGTAGGGGCGACCATTGAGCATTTGTTTCATGTTGTATCGTTGTTACAAATTTACATACTCACTCAAGTAAGCCCGGAAAGCCTGGTGCACGTGCCGAGCGTGGTGCGCGGTGGGTCACACTCGGGTAATGTGGCCGCCGCCGGCCTGCAAGGGCAGGTTGGCTGGAAATACTTTCCAGCCCTGACGATGGCTTGACGCGCCGAATGCTGACACCGGGGCGCCGGTACAGGTCTGGAGACAAGCGAAGAGGGTGTTTTGATGGCGGGCAGGTTGATCTATCTCATCGGGCCATCGGGGTCGGGCAAGGACAGCCTGCTGGACGCCGCGCGCCCACGCCTGGTCGAGCGTGGGTGTCGCCTGGTGCGGCGGGTAATCACGCGGTCAGCGGAGGCGGTGGGCGAAGCGGCGCAAGGCGTGAGCCCCGAGCAGTTTGCGGCGATGGAGGCCGAGGGTGCATTTGCCTTGAGCTGGCAGGCTAATGGCTTGTCCTACGGCATCTCCAAGGACATCGACGATTGGCTGGCCGCCGGCGACGATGTTTTGGTCAACGGCTCCCGTGCCCACCTGGCGCAGACCCGCGAGCGTTATCCGACCTTGCTGGTATTGCTGCTGACGGTGGACCAAGCGGTGTTGCGCCAACGTCTGATTGCGCGTGGGCGGGAGTCGTTGGCGGATATCGAGCAACGCCTGGCGCGCAATGCGCGGTTCACTGCCGAATTGATCGCAGGTCACGGCGCGGGTTTGTTCGTGTTGGATAATTCCGGCCCATTGGCGCACACCGTTGAACGCTTGCTGTGCTGCCTGGACCACCGGCATTGCGTATGAGCCTGACCCAAGTCCCGGTAGGTCAGGACAACCCCGTCATGTAGTGCTTGATGAGGCCAGGTCTCAGATAAAACCCTGGCACTGAGCTTATTTTTTTCTGATGTGTTTGAGTGGGTTGCTGAATGTTTGAAGTTTAACTGTCGACCCGATTAAATTAACGCTTTGCGCGTTTTTACGTCTGTAGTATCAGGGTTTTAGCGTGATTGATAAGGGGCGGCTGTGCTGCGCTGAATAAACTGTGTGCGGATTTTTTGCGGTCGTGTTTATAGGGTTTTCTTGCAAAGAATTAGCGATGGTGAAGGCGTTTTCAATATGGGAGCTTTATCGGGCTGACTACGGAACAGTCGGCATCGATAACTCCTGTACATGGACGATTCATTTCACTGTTCAGAGTAGTAAAGTGCCATGCATATCCCAGTTAGACAGTCTTTCCAGTCGCATCCCCCTGAGACATTGAACTCCAATTTTTCACCTGATGAGAAGCAAGTTATTCGTTGGGCCAATAATAAAAAATCTTTCACCACGGACCAGGCGGCGAAACATATTACGCGCAGTAATGCGAAGTTTAAGGACAGTAATAGAGATGGAAAAGTTGTGGTGGGGTTTAACTTTTCCGGGGGGTTCAATGCGGCGCAGAAAGAGCGAGCCAGGCAAGCCCTTCAATACTGGGCGGATATCGCCAATATCGAATTTGTTGAAAATGGCTCAAACACCGATGGCAAGATCACTATCAAGGGGACTGGCGGATCGGGAGGCTGGGCAACCTTTCCGTTCGGTCAGCATGCAAAAGTCCAGGCCAATATAGGCACTTCGGGTGGGCAGAACCCGACCATGGGCAGCCACTTTCTGGGTTTGTTGATCCATGAACTGGGGCATACCCTGGGGCTCAGTCATCCAGGTGAATACAATGGCCAAGGCTTCAACTACGAGCGCAGTGCCGAATATGCACAGGACACCAAGGCACGCAGTGTCATGAGCTATTGGGCCGAGACCCATCAACCGGGGCACAAGTTTGCCGGCCGCAGCCCGGCGGCACCGATGATGGACGATGTTGCGGCAGCACAGCGGCTCTATGGCGCCAATACGAAGACCCGCAATACCGACACTACCTATGGCTTCAATTCCAATGCCGGCCGCGAGGTCTACAGCCTCAAGCAGGGGAGTGACAAGCCGATTTTTACCGTCTGGGATGGCGGCGGTAACGATACGCTCGATTTCTCCGGGTTTACCCAGAACCAAACCATCAACCTCAAGGCTGAGGCGTTTTCGGACGTGGGAGGCTTGCGCGGGAACGTATCGATTGCCAAGGGCGTCATTGTCGAAAATGCCATCGGCGGTGCCGGCAACGATACCTTGACGGGAAACGAGGGCAACAATCGCCTTACGGGCGGCAAGGGTGCCGATAAGTTGCACGGCGGTGCAGGGGCAGACACGTTTGTGTATCACCGCATCGGCGATTCGACACCGCAGAACCCAGACGTTATTCAGGACTTCCAAAGCGGGCTCGACAAGATCGACCTCACCGGCGTTCTCCAGGAGGCAGGGATCAAGTCGTTGAATTTCGTTGATAAATTCGGCACAAAAGCGGGAGATGCCGTGCTCGGTCATGACTCGAAGACTGGCCGTTCCACGTTGGCTGTGGATACAACGGGGAACGGCACGGCGGATCTGATGATCGCCAGCCAAAGCCAGATCAAGCAGACGGATGTGATCTGGAACGGTGAGGCGCCGACTGTCACACCGACGCCTGGGCCCACTGTTGTCCCTGTGTCGGAACCCGTTCCGAGTCCCGTTCCCAGTCCCATTTCGGAGCCGACTGACTCCAAGCCTGATCCCAAGCCTGACCCTGACCCACAGCCAGAGCCGAGGCCAAGCCCCGGCCCGGCGCCCCGGCCGGGGAGAAGGTTTATCCAGAAAGTTTTTTCATCGTTCAAGGGGTTTGTAAATAAGGTGCGGTCGATATTCCGGTGAGTCCGGTGGCTATTGGCTAGTCCCTTGATCAGCCCAGAGCATGCCATCGCAGCGTCTGACCAACAACACGCGTACCTTTCACCGCCTTGAGCTTGCAGCTTTTCCTGACGGTGATTGCCTGGGAATGCCAGCCCCTGCAACCCAACGATTGCGCTTGCACCTTTGTGCCGTAGCGCCGCTCTCCCGGTTACCTCTGTCCAGGCTTGGACGCGCGCATCACCGCGTTCAAGCCTGCCTGCCGTACGTTTTCTCCCTTCAGCCGTGTCCTTTGCAGCGGGCTATCAGCGCTCGGTGATCGTTCTGCTTCGTCGCTTCATAGGGCGCCTGCAAGGCTCTGCTCAACCGTCGAACACTCCCGTTGAGGCACACACTGGCCGTATTGCAGTGTGTTTTCATGTTTCAGTTTTGGAGCGTCAGCCGGATCGGTTGTTGCAGTACATTCAATGACCGTCCTCGGCCAGACTAAAGCCGTTGTATGAGCACTGCAGGTTTTTTCTTTCAATACGAACTCTGCTATTCGTCTGTGCATTGGGTTGTTGTGTAGGACGGGTTAAAAGTTGCCAGTCGGGTATAGGTTTTTGGGCGATTGGGGTGTTGTCTGATTGTGAATAACGCTTTGCAATAAAAATTATGTAAAGTGTGTTTGTGAGGTTTAATGTTCATGCAAAACAAAGAGTTATCATGTTTGCGGTTAAAGTGCTATCTGTTCTGGGGTTTCGGAAGTTTTCAAGTATAAGATTAAAGTGTTTTTAAATTTTAGAGTGTGTCGAGTTGAATTATTTCACCGCTGGTGTACGGCAAGGGAGTGTGCGAATTTAACGCTGTGCCGATAACTACTGCTGCTCTTGGTGGGCGGGAATCGGTATCTCGAACGTGCTGATGTTACAGCCTCGAGTCTGATTTTTATGAGGACGTTGGTTTATGAGAGTGCCAGGACCATCCACACCTAATATTGTTATACCCAAGGAACCAGCTCTTAATAGCAGTATCAGCCCAGAAAGCCCTGCCGGGGCCTATACACGCAATAGTAAAAAGCCGGTGTTTACTACGGAACAGGCGGGAAAACACATCACCCGCAACGGTTTCAAGGTTCATGATAATAATGGTGACGGCAAAATTACCTTGTCCGTTCGCGTCTCCAAGGGCTTTACCCCGCAGCAGGCAGAGCAGGTCAGGCAGGCACTGCAATCCTGGCAGGATGTCGCTAACGTTACATTTACTGAAAAACCGCAACATTCAGACGGTCATGTTGATATCAGTGAAATGCCCGGAACCCCGGGGGGAGTGGCCTCACTGCCTGATAAGTTCATGACTCGAACCTTCGTAAATATTGGAACGGCGAATGCGGGGGCGAACCCTTCACTGGGTCATTATTTTCGCGGGGTGCTTATCCATGAAATAGGTCATTCAATCGGCCTGGAACACCCGGGGCGTTATGATGGTTTTGGTAACTATGGGCGTGACGCAGTCTATGCAGGGGATACTCGAGCGCGTTCGGTGATGAGTTACTATTCAGAAAAAAACCAGCCAGGCCACGACTTCAAATTGTTGAACCCTTCTGCGCCGATGATGGATGACATCTCGGCTGTCCAGAAACTGTATGGGCCGAATACCAATACGCGCAATACCGATACAACCTATGGGTTTAATTCCAATACGAACCGTGAAGCGCTTAGTTTGAAGTCGACAAATGACAACCCTATTTTTTGTGTGTGGGATGGTGGTGGGAAAGACACGTTGGATTTCTCTGGGTATTCACAGCCTCAGAAAATCAATCTCAATGCCGAGTCTTTTTCGGATGTCGGTGCGTTGAAGGGTAATGTCTCCATAGCCAAGGGCGTCACACTGGAAAACGCGGTGGGCGGCAAGGGAGATGACGCTCTCATAGGTAACCAGGTCGCCAATCGTCTCAAAGGGGGCGGTGGAGCAGACCGGTTGTCAGGGGGTGGGGGGGCAGACACTTTTGTCTATGACCATGCCAATGATTCCACGCCGGATAACCCCGATGTAATTCTGGATTTTGAAAGTGGTGCAGACAAAATTGACGTCTCCGGGGTTTTGAAAAGGGCCAATCTCAGTGCGCTTAAATTCGTTGATCGCTTAACGGGTCAACCCGGCCAGGCTGTGATGAGTTACAGCGAGGGCAGTAATGAGGGAAGTCTGGCCCTGGACCTGACGGGCAACGGCAAGGCTGACCTGTTCGTAAAAAGCATCGGCCGGATAAACGCGGGTGATGTCGTGGCGCACGGCGATACCCCTACGCCAAACCCTGAACCGAAAGACCCCAAGCCTGCGCCGCGGCCTCAATTCGAGGAGCCCAAAACCAAGCCTGAGCCCAAACCGAAGGAGCCAAAGCCTGAGGAGCCCAGGCCAAGTCCAGACCGCTGTGAGCCGAAGCCACAGCCAGAGCCTTGTGAGCCGAAGCCAAGTCCGGACCGCTGTGAGCCGAAGCCACAGCCAGAGCCTTGTGAGCCGAAGCCAAGTCCGGACCGCTGTGAGCCGAAGCCACAGCCAGAGCCTTGTGAGCCGAAGCCAAGTCCGGACCGCTGTGAGCCGAAGCCACAGCCAGAGCCTTGTGAGCCGAAGCCAAGTCCGGACCGCTGTGAGCCGAAGCCACGGCCAGAGCCTTGTGAGCCGAAGCCAAGTCCGGACCGCTGTGAGCCGAAGCCACGGCCAGAGCCTTGTGAGCCGACGCCACGTCCAGACCTGTGTGAGCCAAAGCCGCGCCCGTCCCCGCGTGAACCCAGGCCACGGCCTGAGACCCGCGAGCCGACGCCACGTCCAGACCCGTGGGAGCCAACGCCACGCCCGAAGCCGCGTGACCCTCGGCCACGCCCGGAGACCCGCGAGCCGACGCCACGTCCAGCCCCGTGGAAGCCCACGCCACGCCCGCACCCGCGTGACCCTTGGCCACGCCCGGAGACCCGCGAACCGACGCCACGTCCAGACCCGTGGGAGCCAACGCCACGCCCGAAGCCGCGTGACCCCCGGCCACGCCCGGAGACCCGCGAGCCGACACCACGTCCAGACCCGTGTGAGCCAACGCCGCGCCCGAAGCCGCGTGACCCCCGGCCACGCCCGGAGACCCGCGAGCCGACACCACGTCCAGACCCGTGTGAGCCCATGCCGCGCCCGTCCCCGCGTGACCCCAGGCCACGGCCTGAGCCCCGCGAGCCGACACCACGTCCGGCCCCGTGTGAGCCCATGCCGCGCCCGAACCCGCGTGAGCCCCGGCCATGGCCGGTGACCCGCGAGCCGACGCCTCGTCCAGATCCCTGTGATCGGCAACCGGATCCTTGCGAGCCGAGAGCTGCCAGTCGAAACGATCAGTCGGCGTATTCAGCGCGGTCTTGGAACGGGCGCCATTCACCGGCAGCCGCACGCTGAATACGTTCAAGTAGCGTGCTGCTTTTATAAGTAAAAAAGTCGCGCTGATTGCTCGATTTAAATCGAGTCTGTTGCAAAATCAAATCATGTATTACGCAGTGTATAAGTGCAAACAATCAGCAATGGCTTGATGTTCGTCAGTAAAGCGGGTGCTGTGATACTTATATAAAGATTGGTTTGTCGGGTAATTAATTTTCTTGGGTTGTGAATGGTTGAATGGGTGGGCGGTTATGCACGGACTGGCCGTAGCGGCTCGGAAGGGGAGATTGATCGACTTAAAGATTTGAATGGCTATTAATGAAGCTGGATGTCTAGGAATTCACCGGTGACTTACGTGTGAAGTGTTGTGTTGTTGTTTTTAACTAACTGAGAAACGTGATTATGATCAATGCAAATACACCCGCTGCAAATTATTATGTGCCCACACCGAACGCGGCCCCTCAGCCGTCTCAGGTGCTACGTTCTGGCAATCCAGCTGAAAGTGAGGCTGCCAGTTTCCTTCATCGCGACGCGAACTTAGCAGCCGACAAACAAGCCTCAACAAACTCTCAATTGCTTAATCTTTCTGCTCCGCTGATAGGGGCACGCACTCATCAGCAGCGAATGTATGGATTGAGTCTAAACTCGGGGCTGCTTCGACTTGGAGACATCCATTCCGGCAACGTGGTGACGGCCCGTTGCTATCCGATGGCAGAGGAAAATACCAAACCCACTCCTGAGCCCCGGCCAAACGGCGGTACCAAGCCGGCAGCCGATCAGCCCCAGCCAAACGGCGGTACCAAGGGGGCAACAGATCAGTCTCAGCCAAACGGCGGTACCAAGCCGGCAGCCGATCAGCCCCGGCCAAACGGCGGTACCAAGCCGATAGCCGATCAGCCTCGGCCAAGTGGCTACACCACGCCAGTAAGTGATAGGCCCAAGCCCAACATCGACACCACGCCAGTCGGTGGTAAGCCCAAACCCAGCGTCGACACCCTGCCAGTCGTTGATAAGCCCAAACCCAGCGTCGACACCCTGCCAGTCGTTGATAAGCCCAAGCCCAACGTCGACACCCTGCCAGTCGTTGATAAGCCCAAGCCCAACGTCGGCACCCTGCCAGTCGTTGATAAGTCCAAGCCCAACGTCGACACCCTGCCAGTCGTTGATAAGCCCAAGCCCAACGTCGGCACCCTGCCAGTCGTTGATAAGGCCAAGCCCAACGTCGGCACCCTGCCAGTCGTTGATAAGCCCAAGCCCAACATCGACACCATGTCAGTCGTTGATAAGGCCAAGCCCAACGTCGGCACCCTGCCAGTCGTTGATAAGGCCAAGCCCAACGTCGGCACCCTGCCAGTCGTTGATAAGCCCAAGCCCAACATCGACACCCTGCCAGTCGTTGATAAGCCCAAGCCCAACATCGACACCATGTCAGTCGTTGATAAGCCCAAGCCCAACGTCGACACCCTGCCAGTCGTTGATAAGCCCAAGCTCAACGTCGACACCCTGCCAGTCGTTGATAAACCCAAGCAACCCCGTGACACCAGAACCGATGACACCACCTATGGATTCAACTCGAATACTGGCAAGGCGGAAACGACCCTGACGTCCGCGGCTGATAAGCCAGACTTCAACGTATGGGATGAGCGTGGGAACGATACCTTTGATTTCTCTGGCTTCAAGCAGGATCAAATCATCAACTTGCGCGGTGGTTCGTTTTCCAGCGTGGGGGGGATGAAGGAAAACGTCAGGATCGGCGAGAAGACGGTGATCGAAAATGCTGTGGGGGGCCATGGTAACGATCGCATCATCGGTAACAGTGCGGATAATGTGCTCACCGGTGGCGCGGGGGCCGATACGTTGGTGGGCGGCGGCGGTTGGAACACCTTCAAGTTCAACGCCTTTAGCGATTCAACCCGTGCCAATGCCGACTTGTTGTTGGACTTCAACACGGGGCAGGACAAGATCGACCTGTCGCAAATGGTGCTCGACGGCAAGGTAGCGTTGAACTTCGTCGAGAACTATACGGGGGCGGCAGGCGACACCATCATCAAGTTTAATCCGCAAACGGGACGTTACTTGCTGGCGGTCGACCTGGATGGCGATGGCAAGACCGACTTCCTGATCAAAAGCACCCGAATGATCAGTCCAGAAGATGTCATCGGGCTCAACATCAAAGAGGGCAGTTATCTCTAATGCCTTGATCGCGCGCCTTTGACGGGCGCCACTGCTGGAAGCAAGGCGGGGGCGGGACTTACTCACGTGTTGATTAAGTCCCGCCCTTTTGTGCGTTTTGAAGTGGCGCACGGGCTCGTCAGGATGCTTGGACGGTGGCCAACGCGGCTTTACGTGCAACGCTCATGAAACGCAACAACGCAACCAGCGCAAATGCACTGCCCACCAGCATGACGGCCAACCAGCCGCCATGTTCATACACGCTGCTGGCAATCGCTGAACCGAACGCACCGCCGATAAAAATGCTGGTCATGTACAGCGCGTTCAGGCGGCTGCGGCTGTTGGCATCGAGGGCGTAGATGGCGCGCTGGCCGAGGACCATATTCATCTGCACGCAGAAGTCCAGAACCACACCGGTGACTGCCAGGCCGATCACGCTGTAAAGCGGGTGTACCAACGCCGGCAGGAAACTCAACGCGCCAAACAGCATCGCCAGCAACGAGGCGCGGTGGGTATGGCCGGCGTCGGCCAGGCGACCGGCCATGGGCGCGGCGATGGCGCCAAGTGCACCGACCAGGGCAAACAGTGCGATCTCGCTTTGGCTCAGGCCGTGGTTACGCGCCAGTTCCAGTGGTACGGCAGTCCAGAACAGGCTGAAGGCGGCGAACATGCAACCCTGGTAGAACGCCCGCTGGCGCAACAGCGGTTGTTCACGCAACAGGGTGCCCAGGGAGCGCAGCAACTGGCCGTAGCTGGCACTGTGATCGGGCTGGCGCTTGGGGATTGTCAGCATCAGCACCACGCTGATGAACGCCATCAGTGCGGCGGCCGCCATGAACATCGCACGCCAGCCGAAGTGATCGGCCACCACGCTCGACACCGGCCGTGCCAGCAGGATGCCCAGCAGCAGGCCGCCCATGATGCTGCCGACCACCCGGCCCCGGGACTCGGCCGGCGCCAGGTGTGCGGCCAGCGGAATCAGGATCTGCACTGAGACGGAACTGAAACCGATCAGCAGCGACACCAGCAGGAACAGGTTCGGCTGTTCGATAAACGCCGCACCCAGCAGGCTGGCGATCGCCACGACGGTGGTGGCGATCATCAGCTTGCGGTTTTCCAGCAGGTCGCCCAGAGGCACCAGGAAAAACAGGCCCAGGGCATAGCCGATTTGCGTGAGGGACACGATCAGGCTGGCCATTGCCGGCGTCAGGCCAATGTCCGGGGCAATCAGCTCGATGATCGGTTGCGCGTAGTAGATGTTGGCGACAATGGCGCCGCAGCAAAACGCGAACAGCATGACCATGCCCCGGGTCATGGTGCCTGCAGCGTGAGAGGTTGCGTTCATGGTGTACTCATAAAGGCGAAGGACGATGGCGTGAGAGAGTAAAGACAAGGCGCGCAAGTGAGTAGGCTGCTTGTGGTGATATCACTTATGCGGGCTGATGATACATTCAGACACATCTGCCCTACGCAAAAAAGTGGGAGCTGGCTTGCCTGCGATGGCGGTGCACCAGTCACCAGAAATATGACTGATAGATCGCTTTCGCAGGCAAGCCAGCTCCCACAGGTTTGACCGAGTTGATTCAGTCAGATGGATTATTGGCCAGAGTAGATCTGGTCAAACACCCCGCCATCATTGAAATGGGTCTTTTGCACTGTGCGCCAGTCGCCGAAGGTCTTCTCCACCGACAGGAAGTCCACCTTGGGGAACCGGTCGGTGTACTTGGCCAGCACCTTAGGGTCCCGTGGGCGCAGGTAATTGTTGGCCGCAATTTCCTGGCCTTCGGGCGACCACAGATACTTGAGGTAGTCCTCAGCCACCGCACGAGTGCCTTTTTTCTCGACCACTTTATCCACCACCGACACCGGCGGTTCGGCTTCGGCGGAGACGCTTGGGTAGACCACTTCGAACTGATCACGGCCAAACTCACGGGCGATCATTTCCGCTTCGTTTTCAAAGGTCACCAGCACGTCGCCAATCTGGTTGGTCATGAAGGTGGTGGTGGCGGCGCGGCCACCGGTGTCCAGCACGGGCGCTTGCTTGAACAACTTTCCAACGAAGGTCTTGGCCGTGTCTTCATCGCCGCCGTTCTTCAACACGTAGCCCCAGGCCGACAGGTAGGTGTAGCGGCCGTTGCCCGAGGTCTTCGGGTTGGGCACGATCACTTGCACGCCATCCTTGAGCAGGTCGGGCCAGTCTTTCAACGCCTTGGGGTTGCCTTTGCGCACGATAAAGACTGTGGCTGAGGTGAATGGCGCACTGTTATTCGGCAGGCGTGTCACCCAGTTGTCCGGCACCAGCTTGCCGTTGTCGACCAGGGCATTGATGTCGGTAGCCATGTTCATGGTGATCACGTCGGCGGGCAGGCCGTCGATCACTGAGCGCGCCTGTTTGCTGGAGCCGCCGAAAGACATCTGCAGCGTCAGCTTGTCGTCCGGGTGCTCGGCTGCCCAATGCTTCTGGAAGGCGGCGTTGTAGTCTTTGTAGAAATCGCGCATCACGTCGTAGGAGACGTTGAGCAGGGTGGTCGCTGCCTGGGCGGAGCCCGCCAGGGCCAGGCCGGCGGCCAGTAGGGAGGCGCTGAGGATTTTTTTCACTGCTCATTCCTTGTTGTTCGAGAAGAGGGAGGCAATTTGCCAGCGACTATAGCCGGGCCTTCATAGAGCTTTAAAGATTAAAAAGAACTTTGCTTATTCCAGTTTGCGAAACAGATTGCTGCCACAGCGCGCACAAAACGCGGCGTTGGGTTCATGGCTGTCCTTCTTGCACACTGGGCAGTCGGTATGCAGCTGTTCGCCGCGCATGGCACTGGCCAGTTCAGCGGTAAAAATACCCGTCGGCACGGCGATGATCGAGTAACCGGTGATCATCACCAGCGATGAAATAACCTGGCCCAGGGGCGTCTTGGGCACGATATCGCCGAAGCCCACGGTGGTCAGGGTGACGATCGCCCAGTAGATGCCCTTGGGGATACTGGTAAAGCCATGTTCCGGGCCTTCGATCACGTACATCAACGTGCCGAACACCGTCACCAGGGTGCACACGCTGACCAGGAACACCACGATCTTCTGCTTGCTGCCGCGCAGCGCCGCCATGAGGTAGTTGGCCTGCTTGAGATACGGGCTGAGCTTGAGCACGCGGAAGATGCGCAGCATGCGGATGATGCGGATGATCAGCAGATACTGGGCGTCGCTGTAGTACAGCGCGAGGATGCCGGGGACGATGGCGAGCAGGTCCACCAAGCCATAAAAGCTGAAGGCATAGCGCAGCGGCTTGGGCGAGCAATACAGGCGCAGGCCGTACTCGATGGCGAAGATCAGCGTGAAACCCCACTCGATATAGGCCAGCACGTCGGCGTAGTTCTGGTGAATTGTGTCGATGCTGTCGAGCATCACGATCACCAGGCTGGCGAGGATGATCAGCAGCAGGATGCCGTCAAAGCGCCGCCCGGCGACGGTGTCGCTTTGGAACACCATGATGTAGAGGCGCTGGCGCCAGTCGTTGTTGCTGTCCATAAACCCTGCCTGAAACGAATATCGAGCAAGCCTAGGGCGATTCGTACGGGCTGTCCATGTGAGGCTTGTGCAGCATTCGCTGACCGGCGCGCACCAGCCAGCACGCGAGGATAAACGGCGCGGTCAGCGCGGGCAGGTGCAGGGCGCCAAAGCCTGGGGTGAGCAGGATGGCCAGGCCGATACCCAGCAGTGGCAACCAAGGCTGGCGACGCGACGAGCACAGGGCCAGGGCGGCCAGCGCGGGGTTATAGCTGTGCAGGCCGAGCAGAGCGCCAGTGGCGTCGTTCAACCACAGGCCGGCCAGCATGCCGAGAGTGGCGCCGCCCAAGGCCCACGCGACGGCGCGACGGTCGGCCAGCAGCAAGCCCAAGGCGATCAGCACACCCGCCAGGGGCTGGTCCAGCAGCATGATTTGCCCAAGGCCGGTGAAGGGCGCGGCCAGTATAGCGACAGTGTCGGGCTCGCTCAGCGCAAGGGTGTTCTGCGGGACCTGGCCGAGCAGCAACCAGCCCAGCCCAACAAAGGGCGCGGTGTACGCTGGCAAATCCAGGGGTTGGGTCGCGTGTTTCAACCAGTGCCGGGTGAGGATGGCACTCAAGCCGCCGCACGCCAGGATCAGCGGCGGCACCAGCGCCGACCAGGCAAAGTGCTGGCTGATCAACAGGCCCAGCAATACGCCGTTGTAGCTATACAGCCCGGCCTGGCGCTCGGCCTTGGGATACCCCCGGCGCTGGGCCGTGAGCAACCCCGCGACACCTCCCAGCAAGGCACCGCCGAGCAACGCCGGGGCGCCGATCAGGATCGCCAGCAGGCACAGCAGGCCGCACAGCGGGTGGCGCTGCAGGAAGATTTGGCTGAAGCCGTTGAGCAGGGCTTCGGCCCAGTCGGGGCAGGTTGGGTTGTGCATTTGGGTTGAGTCAATAAGACCGAGTTGCCCTCCTCGCAGGCAAGCCAGCTCCCACATTTGATTGATGTTCGACATGCAAACTCGATCAAATGTGGGAGCCGGGCTTGCCCGCGATGAGGCCCTGACAGGCGCTAAATCAGCGTCTCTATACGCAGCGAATTGGTGGACCCCGGCTGCCCGAACGGCACCCCTGCGGTAATCACCAAGGTATCGCCACGCTGCGCCATGCCCTGGGCCTGGGCAATTTCCAGCGCGGTGGAACACACCTCATCCACCTGGCGCAGCCGATCATTGACTACCGAGTGCACGCCCCATGCCACGCTCAGGCGTCGCGCCGTGGACAGGTTGGGCGTGAGGTTGAGAATCGGCGCCACGGGCCGCTCCCGCGCCGCGCGCAAGCTGGAACTGCCGGACTCGCTGTAGTTCACCAGCACCGCCACCGGCAGGATGCTGCTGATGCGGCGGATCGCGCAGCTGATGGCGTCCGACACCGTGGCATCTGCCTTGGGCCGGCTGACATCCAACTGTGCCTGGTAGTCTGGGCCGTTTTCCACCTGGCGGATGATCTTGCTCATCATCTGCACCGCTTCCAGCGGGTACTCGCCCGAGGCGGTTTCCGCCGACAGCATCACCGCGTCCGCACCTTCAGCCACCGCATTGGCGACATCGGTGACTTCGGCGCGGGTGGGTGCTGGCGAGAAGCGCATGGATTCGAGCATCTGCGTGGCCACCACCACCGGCTTACCCAGTTGGCGGCAGGTGCTGATGATGTCCTTCTGGATCTGCGGCACGCTCTCGGCCGGTACTTCCACGCCCAAATCACCCCGGGCCACCATGATCGCGTCGCTCAGTTCGGCGATTTCGCGCAGCCGTTGCACCGCTGACGGCTTTTCGATCTTGGCCATCAGAAACGCCTTATCACCAATCAGCTCGCGGGCTTCGCGGATGTCTTCCGGGCGCTGCACAAACGACAGCGCCACCCAGTCCACACCCAGCTCCAGGCCGAAGCTCAGGTCGCGGCGGTCCTTGGCGGTGAGTGGGCTCAGTTCCAACAGCGCTTGTGGGACGTTCACACCTTTACGGTCAGACAGTTCGCCGCCATTGAGCACGGTGGTGTCGATGGCGTCGGCATGCTTGGTGATCACGCGCAGGCGCAGCTTGCCGTCGTCGAGCAGCAGGTCCATGCCCGGCTCCAGGGCCGCGATGATTTCCGGGTGGGGCAGGTTGACCCGGCGTTGGTCCCCCAAAGTTTCATCCAGGTCCAGGCGCAGGGCCTGGCCGCGTACGAGCTGCACCTTGCCTTCGGCAAAGCGTCCCACCCGCAGCTTCGGCCCTTGCAGGTCCATGAGGATACCGAGCGGGTAGTTGAGCTGGCGCTCGACCTGGCGAATCCACTGGTAGCGCTGGGCATGGTCGGCGTGGTCGCCGTGGCTGAAGTTGAGACGGAAGATATTTACCCCGGCCTCCACCAGCTCGCGGATGTCGTCGATACCGTCGGTGGCCGGGCCCAGGGTGGCGAGGATTTTGACCTTCTTGTCAGGCGTCATGGTTGGCAGTCTCAAGGATCAGGATGGCGCGGAAGTCGTTGACGTTGGTGCGCGTCGGCTCGGTGACGATCAAGTCGCCCAGGGCGGCGAAATAGCCGTAGCCGTTGTTGTTGTCCAGCTCATCACTGGCCGACAGGCCCAGGGCTTCGGCACGGCGGTAGCTGCAGGGGGTCATGATCGCGCCGGCGTTGTCTTCAGAACCGTCGATGCCATCGGTATCGCCGGCCAGGGCGTACACGCCGGGCAGGCCCTTGAGGCTGTCGGTGAGGCTCAAGAGGAATTCCGCGTTGCGCCCGCCACGGCCGTCGGCGCGTACGGTGACGGTGGTTTCGCCCCCCGAAAGGATCACGCACGGCGCCGCCAGTGGCTGGCCGTGCTGCACGATCTGGCGGGCGATGCCGGCGTGTACCTTGGCCACATCGCGGGCTTCGCCTTCCAGATCACCGAGGATCAGCGGGCTGAAACCGGCCTGGCGCACTTTTACTGCTACCGCTTCCAGGGATTGCTGCGGGCGGGCGATCAATTGGAAGTGGCTGCGGGCAAGCACCGGGTCGTCGGGCTTGACGGTTTCCGAGGCCGGGTTCTGCAACCAACTGCGCACCGAAGCGGGGGCGTCGATGTGGTAACGCTTGAGGATCGCCAGGGCCTGTTGTGAGGTGCTCGGGTCACCGACGGTCGGGCCCGAGGCAATCACCGTGGCCTGGTCGCCCGGTACATCGGAGATCGCGTAGGTGTACACCGTGGCCGGCCACGCAGCCTTGGCCAACCGACCGCCCTTGATCGCCGAGAGGTGCTTGCGCACGCAATTCATCTCGCCAATGGTGGCGCCGGATTTAAGCAGGGCTTTGTTGATGGCTTGCTTGTCCGCCAGGGTGATGCCCTCGGCGGGCAGGGCGAGTAGTGCCGAGCCACCGCCGGAGAGCAGGAAGATCACGCGGTCGTCTTCACCCAGATGGCTGATCAGTTCCAGCACGCGCTGGGCCACGGCCAGGCCGGCCGCATCCGGCACCGGATGGGCGGCTTCGACCACTTCGATTTTTTTGCATGGCGCGCCATGGCCGTAGCGGGTGACCACCAGGCCCGAGACCTCGCCCTGCCAACAGTCTTCGACGACCAGTGCCATGGCGGCCGCGGCTTTGCCGGCTCCGATCACGATCACACGGCCACTGCGGTCGGCAGGCAGGTAGGGTTCAAGGACTTGCCGGGGGTGGGCGGCGTCGATGGCTGTGGCAAACAGCTCGCGAAGCAGGTGTTGCGGATCGACCGACATAAGCGGGCTCCCGGGGGATTCTTGTTATTAGAGGTGCAGTGATCGTTCCCACGCTCTGCGTGGGAATGCAGTCCGGGACGCTCTGCGCCCAAAGCGTGACGCGGAGCGTCACAAGAGGCATTCCCACGCGGAGCGTGGGAACGATCAGCGGTGTGGGTTATTTTTCGCGAATCGAGAAGTTCGCCATATGCTCCAGGCCCTTGATCAGCGCCGAGTGGTCCCAGTTGCCGCCGCCAATTGCCGTGCAGGTGCTGAACACTTGCTGGGTGCCGGCGGTGTTCGGCAGGTTGATCCCCAGTTCCTTGGCACCAGCCAGCGCCAGGTTCAGGTCCTTCTGGTGCAGGTTGATGCGGAAACCCGGATCGAAGGTGCCCTTGATCATGCGCTCGCCGTGCACTTCCAGGATCTTCGACGATGCAAAGCCACCCATCAGCGCTTCACGCACTTTGGCCGGGTCGGCGCCGTTTTTGGAGGCGAACAACAACGCTTCGGCCACCGCCTGGATGTTCAGCGCGACGATGATCTGGTTGGCCACCTTGGCGGTCTGGCCATCGCCATTGCCGCCTACCAGGGTGATGTTTTTGCCCATGCTCTGGAACAGCGGCAACGCGCGTTCGAACGTGTGCGGTTCGCCGCCGACCATGATGCTCAAGGTGCCGGCCTTGGCACCGACTTCACCACCGGACACCGGTGCGTCCAGGTACTGCGCGCCGGCCTGGTTGACCTTGGCGGCGAATGCTTTGGTCGCAGTAGGGGAGATCGAGCTCATGTCGATCACCACCTTGTTCGGTGACAGGCCCGCAGCCACGCCGTCGGCGCGAAACAGCACGTCATCGACTTGAGGGGTGTCGGGCACCATGACGATGATGAACTCGGCTTCCTGGGCCACTTGTTGCGGGTTGGCCAGCGCCACGGCGCCGGCGCTGATCAGTTCAGCCGGAGCCTTGCCGTGATGTTCGGAGAGAAACAGTTGATGGCCTGCTTTCTGCAGGTTGGCGGCCATGGGTTGGCCCATGATGCCGGTGCCGATGAATCCGATTTTAGCCATGATCAAAATCCTCGTTTAATGTGGGAGCTGGCTTGCCTGCGATGGCATCACCTGGGTATGCCTGATACAGCGAGGTGTCCGCATCGCTGGCAAGCCAGCTCCCACAGTGTTTTGTGTTGTGCCAGTTGTCAGATGGCGTTATGGGTTTTGAGCCAGCCCAAACCCGCCTCGGTAGTGGTCAACGGCTTGTACTCACAGCCGACCCAACCCGCGTAACCAATGCGGTCCAGATGCTCGAACAGGAAGCGGTAGTTGATCTCACCGGTACCTGGCTCGTTGCGCCCTGGGTTGTCCGCCAGTTGGATGTGGTTGATCTCGCCCAGGTGCGCCGCCATGGTCCGCGCCAGGTCGCCTTCCATGATTTGCATGTGGTAGATGTCGTATTGCAGGAACAGGTTGGCGCTGCCCACTTGCTCGCGAATCGACAGGGCCTGCGCCGTGTTGTTGAGGTAGAAGCCCGGAATGTCGCGGGTGTTGATCATCTCCATCACCAGCTTGATACCCGCCGCCTGCAGCTTCTCGGCGGCGTACTTGAGGTTGGCGACGAAGGTCTTTTCTACGGTCTCGTCATCAACGCCTTGTGGCCGGATACCCGCCAGGCAGTTGACCTGGGTGTTGCCCAAGACCTGGGCATAGGCGATTGCCAGTTTGACCCCGGCACGGAACTCCTCGACCCGGTCCGGGTGGCAAGCCAGGCCGCGCTCGCCCTTGGCCCAGTCACCGGCTGGCAGGTTGAACAGCACCTGGGTCAGGCCGTTGGCGTCCAGCTGCGCCTTGATATCGGCAGAGCTGAATTCATACGGGAACAGGTACTCCACGCCCTGGAAACCGGCATCGGCAGCCGCTTTGAAGCGGGCAAGGAAATCCTGTTCGGTAAACAACATGGACAGGTTGGCAGCAAAGCGCGGCATAGGGTTCTCCTTAATCGAGCAGGGAAATGGCAGTCGGCGCATCGTTGCCGACCAGGGCCAGATCTTCGAATTCATTGACAGCGTTGATCTCGGTGCCCATGGAAATATTGGTCACCCGTTCCAGAATAATCTCAACGATCACGGGCACCTTGAATTCTTCGATCATCTCTTGGGCCCGGCGCAAGGCCGGTTGGATCTGGCCTGGCTCGAACACACGCAGAGCCTTGCAGCCCAAGCCCTCTGCAACCGCCACATGGTCGACGCCATAGCCGTTGAGTTCGGGGGCGTTGAGGTTGTCGAAGGACAGCTGCACGCAGTAGTCCATCTCGAACCCACGCTGGGCCTGACGGATCAGGCCCAGGTAAGAGTTGTTCACTACCACATGGATGTACGGCAGCTTGAACTGCGCGCCCACCGCCAGTTCTTCGATCATGAACTGGAAGTCATAGTCGCCCGACAAGGCCACCACTTTGCGGCTCGGGTCGGCCTTGACCACGCCCAGCGCTGCGGGAATGGTCCAGCCCAATGGGCCGGCCTGCCCGCAGTTGATCCAGTGGCGTGGCTTGTACACATGCAAGAATTGCGCGCCGGCAATCTGCGACAGGCCGATGGTGCTGACGTAGCAGGTGTCTTTTCCGAACACCTGGTTCATCTCTTCGTACACGCGTTGCGGCTTGACCGGCACATTGTCGAAGTGAGTCTTGCGGTGCAGGGTGGCCTTGCGCTGTTGGCAGTCATGCAACCAGGCACTGCGGTCCTTGAGCTTGCCGGCGGCTTTCCACTCGCGGGCCACTTCAATGAACATCGTCAGCGCGGAGCCGGCGTCAGAAACGATGCCCAGGTCCGGCGTGAACACGCGGCCAATCTGGGTCGGTTCGATGTCGACGTGAATGAATTTACGGCCCTCGGTGTACACCTCGACCGAACCGGTGTGACGGTTGGCCCAGCGGTTGCCGATGCCCAGCACCACGTCCGACTTGAGCATCGTCGCGTTGCCGTAGCGGTGCGAGGTTTGCAGGCCGACCATGCCCACCATCAGCGGATGGTCGTCCGGGATCGTGCCCCAGCCCATCAGGGTCGGGATCACCGGGATGCCGGTCAGCTCAGCGAACTCCACCAGCAGCTCGCTGGCGTCGGCGTTGATCACGCCACCACCGCTCACCAGCAATGGGCGTTCGGCTGCGTCGAGCAGAGCCAGGGCTTTTTCCACTTGCACACGGGTCGCCAGCGGCTTGGCCAGGGGCAGCGGCTGGTAGGCGTCGATGTCGAATTCGATCTCGGCCATCTGTACGTCGAACGGCAGGTCGATCAACACCGGGCCAGGGCGGCCGGAGCGCATTTCATAGAAGGCTTTCTGGAACGCGTAAGGCACTTGGCCGGGTTCCAGCACCGTGGTTGCCCACTTGGTCACTGGCTTGACGATGCTGGTGATGTCCACGGCCTGGAAGTCTTCCTTGTGCATCCGGGCGCGGGGGGCTTGGCCGGTAATGCACAGGATCGGGATCGAGTCGGCCGAGGCGCTATACAGGCCGGTGACCATGTCGGTACCCGCCGGGCCCGATGTGCCGATGCACACGCCGATATTGCCGGCCTTGGTGCGGGTGTAGCCCTCGGCCATGTGCGAGGCGCCTTCAACGTGGCGAGCAAGGACGTGATCGATGCCACCCACCTTCTGCAAGGCCGAATACAGCGGGTTGATCGCGGCGCCTGGGATACCGAAGGCGGTATCCACACCTTCACGGCGCATCACCAGGACGGCGGCTTCGATTGCTCTCATTTTGCTCATGGTTTTGGTGCCTCTTGCGTTTTGTAATTGTATACAAGTGGTGTCTGTCCAAAGTGTATTCACGGCGAGCGGCGTTGGTCAATGCCTTTCGTAAACTGACCTTTGCGTTCGTCGGAAGCGCTTTTTTCGACGTATGGAGCCTTTGTTGGAAAATATTGTATACAAAAACAAATATCATTGTGTTCTATTTGTATCATCGAGCATCTGATCAAACAGACCTCACCGCGTTACCCATAACAAGATAAGGACGGCACCTATGAGCGCTTTAACCTTGAAACTCGCCACCCAGCTGGCCACCCAGGCCCTTACTGCAGGCCGCACCATTTCGGCTGCGCCACTGACCATCGCCGTGCTCGACAGCGGCGGCCATCTGGTCACCCTGCAACGCGAAGACGGCGCCAGCCTGCTACGCCCGCAAATCGCCATCGGCAAAGCCTGGGGCGCCATTGCCCTGGGCAAGGGTTCACGTTTGCTGGCACTGGACGCCCAACAGCGCCCGGCGTTTATCGCGGCGTTGAACAGTCTGGGTCACGGCAGCGTCGTGCCGGCACCGGGTGGGGTGTTGATTCGGGATCAGAGTGGCATGGTGCTCGGCGCAATTGGGATCAGCGGGGACACGTCCGATATTGACGAGCAGTGTGCGATCACGGCGATAGAGGGGGTGGGGTTGATGGCGGATGCGGGGGTGTCGGCTTGAATCGTTCTGACTGTGAGTAAGCTATCGCAGGCAAGCCAGCTCCCACATTGGCGGTGTTCACAAATCCAACTGTGTGAATCCAATCAGTGTGGGAGCTGGCTTGCCTGCGATGCAGTCGACTCGGTCTACAGTCAAACCCAAATAGCATCCCACAGCGGATAGTCGCCAAACTTCTTTACCAGCCCGGCCCTGAGTGGATTAGCTACGATGTAGCGTGCAATCCCCTCAAGGCTTTCCTCTCGACGCACGGCATGATCATGAAAGCCCGGCTGCCAGAGGCGACCTTGGCGGCCGGCCACCGCATTCACAATTCGGGTGCTCTTGGACTTCACTTGTCGCATCAAGTCGGCAAGCGAACCTTTCTCCAGAGCAACAAGCCAATGGAAATGATCAGGCATTACTACCCAGGCCAATGAGGTTGCGAGTCCTTTATATTGAACGATTCTGAATTGGTGTACGACCAGACGGCCAAGTCTGAAGTCGCTGAAGATGGGCTCACGTTCAAGGGTGTTGGTGGTGAGCAGGTAAATGCGGTTGGATTCGTTATAGCGGCCGATGCGCAGGCGTTTTGAAGCAGGTAGATCAGGCATTCCTTGGCCTCTCTTCAGATGGTGTTCTGAGAGGCTAGACTGAGGGGCGAAGGCTGATCGGCAGGCTTTTAGCAGGATGTGTCTGGATGGGCGCTATCGCGGGCAAGCCCGCTCCCACAGGGGATTATGACCAATTTACATTTTGTGTCCCGCGCAAATCCGTGTGGGAGCTGGCTTGCCTGCGATAGCCTCTGCGCGGTCTATCAATCCGGCTCACACCCCTTGAGCACCAACCGAATGATCGTCTGCGCCGCCGCCTCATAATCGGCCTCATCCAGCTTGGCCTTGCCGGTTACCGCCGAGATCTGCCAGTCGAAATCGGCATAGGTCTGGGTGGCTGCCCAGATGCTGAACATCAGGTGGTTGGGGTCAATTGCTGCGATCAGGCCACGGTCAACCCAGCTCTGGATGCAGTCGATATTGTGCTTGGCCTGGGCATTGAGCTGTTCAACCTGGTCGGTGCTCAGGTGTGGGGCGCCGTGCATGATTTCGCTGGCGAACACCTTGGAGGCAAACGGCAGGTCGCGGGAGATGCGGATTTTGGAGCGGATGTAGTTGCTCAATACTTCCTTGGGCTCGCCTTCGGGGTTGAACGGCGTGGAGGCGGCCAGGATCGGCTCGATAATGCTTTCGAGCACCTCGCGGTAAAGGTTGTCCTTGGATTTGAAGTAGTAATAGACGTTGGGCTTGGGCAGCCCGGCCTTGGCGGCGATGTCGCTGGTTTTGGTCGCGGCGAAGCCCTTGTCGGCAAACTCCTCGCTCGCCGCCCGCAGGATTTTTTCTTTGTTGCGCTCGCGAATGCTGCTCATAAACCAGACGTTTCCTTGCCATGACAGGCGGTTGCGCATGGTAGCACCGGCCATCCGCAAGCCTCAACAATCTGCCCGCAACGCCTTGCGCCGCGCTATGCTCGCGCCATCTCTCTCTAACGGAAGTTCGGTTCATGGCAGGAAGCAGCTTGTTGGTGTTGATCGACGATATCGCGGCGGTACTCGATGACGTCGCGCTGATGACGAAAATGGCCGCCAAGAAGACATCGGGCGTGCTGGGCGATGACCTTGCACTGAACGCCCAGCAGGTCTCCGGCGTGCGGGCCGAGCGGGAAATTCCCGTGGTGTGGGCGGTGGCCAAGGGCTCGTTTATCAACAAGTTGATCCTGGTGCCGACGGCCCTGTTGATCAGCGCCTTTGCTCCGTGGGCGGTGATACCACTGTTGATGCTTGGCGGTGCCTATCTGTGTTTCGAGGGCTTCGAAAAACTCGCGCACAAATTCCTGCACAGCAAGGCTGAAGATCAAGCTGAACACGCACAGTTGGCTGAAGCCGTGGCCGATCCGGCAACCGATCTGGTGGCGTTCGAGAAAGACAAGATCAAGGGTGCCATCCGCACCGACTTCATTCTGTCCGCCGAAATCATTGCCATCACCCTCGGCATTGTCGCCGACGCGCAGCTCACACAGCAGGTGATTGTGCTGTCGGGTATCGCCATTGTCATGACCATCGGCGTATATGGATTGGTGGCTGGTATTGTCAAGCTCGACGACCTGGGGCTGTGGCTGACGCAGAAGCCGGGCCAGGTGGCACGCAGTATTGGCGGCGCGATTCTGAGTGCGGCGCCGTACATGATGAAGAGCTTGTCGGTGATCGGCACGGCGGCGATGTTTATGGTCGGTGGTGGCATTCTCACCCATGGCGTGCCCGTGGTGCACCACTGGATCGAGACGGTGAGCCAAAGCACAGGGGCGCTGGCGTGGCTGATGCCGACGTTGCTGAATGCGGTGGCGGGGATTATTGCCGGTGGGGTGGTTCTGGTATTGCTCACCTTAGTGACCAAGCTCTGGGTTGTTTTAAAATCCAAACCATAACGTGCCCATGCTTTCTCAAAACAAGCAGTGCCAGGCGGCGCTGCTTGTTTTTCAGCTAACAGCGCTTCACTTAATGAAAGACATCGTAACCGTGATCGGCAAAATTCAGTAGAAGCCTTGCCTCGGAACCCTCGGTCGTCAGATGCTCAGTGGTCAGCCTGTTATAGTACAAGCGAGGCAAGGCGCTGCTCATCCCGTTAATCATTTGGTCGCCCACTGTCGAATTGTTTCCTCCTAGGCTATCGATATATTCAAGCACTCGCTCCGCATTCGCGGCGATATCAGCGCGCTCACTGTCGCTGAGGCTGGGATCGTTCCAATTGCCTCCAACCTTATCGTAGAAATCGTCGATCCTGTGTTCTTCAAGCCGCGCTGCATAGGGATTCGTGAATGGATCCAGGTGAGCGGACGTCGGCATTTTATCGGCGGGCAATGGTGTAAGCAGATTGTCGAACAAGGGGTTTTTGGTGATTTCGTCTACGGTCCGATAATCGCCAGCTGCCCGGCCGGTGTTTTCGGTTGGGGCTTGCAGCTTCGGCATACCAAACTGTTGTGCAATGGCGTCTATCGAGCCAGCCGCCAAATTCAAGGTGTTCGGAATGAACATGATGTGTCCTTTTGAAGAAGTTTAATCAGGAATACCTCGGCGGCCTTGGGTGAGCCGCCGGGTCAGTACCTGTGTGTAAACTTTCATTCAAGAGGTTCCACTGTTTTCGCCGTCTGGCGGTGATCAATGGCTCAAAGTGTGACGATAGATGGCGTTTACAGGATTGAGGCCAAGGCCATTGCGATGACCTTGGCTTTGGTCAATGACGTTTACTCGGCAATCTGCAATTTGCGCGATTCCGTATAGATATACCGCACCTTCTCATACTCGAACGGCGAGTTCATCTGGCCGTAGCGGAAGCTGGTCTGGTAGCGCTTGTCCACGGCGCGCAGGGCCCAGACTTCCGGATGGTTGGAGCTGACTTCGGATACGTTGAGGAAGTTGATCTGCGATTCGGCGCTGTAGTCCACCAGCAAGCCGGTGGTGTCACGCAGGTTCGACGGGCCAAAGATCGGCAACACCACATAGGCGCCGCCCGGTACGCCGTAGAAGCCCAGAGTCTGGCCGAAGTCTTCGCTCTGGCGCGGCAGGCCCATGGCGGTAGCCGGGTCCCACAGGCCGGCGATGCCAATGGTGGTATTGACCAGCAGGCGCCCGGTGGTTTCCAGCGAGCGGTGGCCCTTGAGCTGCAACAAGCTGTTCATCAGGTTGGGCACATCGCCCAGATTGTTGAAGAAGTTGCTCACGCCGGTGCGCAGGAAGCTCGGCGTGACGTAGCGGTAACCGTTTACTACCGGCAGGAATACCCACTGGTCGAAGCGATAGTTGAAGTGGTACACGCGGCGGTTCCACGACTCCAGTGGGTCGTAGACGTTAAGCGCGGTGAGCGTGGAGCGTTCGAACTCACGCTGGTCCAAGCCTGGGTTGAACTTGAGCTTGGTCAGCGGCTCCTTGAAGCCGTCGGCATCGACCTTGACGGGTTCTTGGGCCTTGCTGTTGTCGGCATTGGCCACGCCTGCACACATCAGTGCGGCGAGCAGCAGAAGATATTTAGCCACGGAAGAACTCCAGCATGGCGTCGGCGTTGACGCGGTAATTGAGGTTGCCGCAATGGCCGCCCAGCGGGTAGACGGTCAAGCGATCGCCGAAGGTTTTACGCAGGAAGCCCAGGTCGCCAGGGCCGAGGATTACATCGTCGGCGTTATGCATCACGGCAATTTTCGGGCTGTCGCGCAGGTAGTCCTTGAGGGCGTACAGGCTGACCTGGTCGATCAGTTGCAGCAGGCTGCCGCCATCGGAACGCGCGCGCCACATCGGGATCACTTGTTCGGTGAGGTAGCAGTCGAAGTCACACTGCAGGGCACGCTTGAGGAACGGCGTGAGGCTGGTGCCTTCGGTGATCGGGTATTTGGGTGGAATGATCAGGCCACGGCGGTTGATCAAGTCCGAAGTGAACGCAATGTCAGCGGCCGAGAAGCGGAACGAGGTGCCGATCAGCATGGCCATCTGTTCATTGCTCAGGTGCTGCTTGGACTGCTGGAAGTCATAGAGCAAGGCATCGTTGAGGTCGATGTAGCCTTTCTGCTGGAAGTAACGCGTCAGTTTGCTCAGCACCAACTCATAGAAGGTGGTGCTGTTGTTGATGCCCTTGACCTCGGTCTGTACCAGCTTGTCGAGGTTGGTGATCGAGGTGTAGAGGTTGACCGGCGGGTTGAGCAGCAGCACTTTCTTGAAGTTGAAGCTACGGCGGGTCTCATCCAGCTTGCTGACAAACGCCGCATCCAGGGCGCCCAGGCTGTAACCGGTGAGGTAGAAATCAGTCACTGGCAACGAGGCGTTCTGCGCGCGTACGGCTTGCATCACGCGGTACATGTCTTCGGCGTCTTCCTGGGTGATGCCCGGGGTGGCGAAGCGCGAAGCGGCGCTGATGAAATCGAAGCTGGTTGGCGAGGAGAGCTGCACCACATGGTAGCCGGCCTGGTAATACAGCTTTTTCAGGTATTCATTGATGCTGCTATCAAAGCGTGCACCGGTGCCGGCGATCAGGAAGATCAAAGGCGCAGCACGGTCCTGCTTGGCAATGCGGTAAGTGAGTTTCTTCACCGCCCAGAAATTGTCCGGCAGGCTGAACTCGCGCTCGGGGCGCATCGTCAGGGTGTAGTCGGACTGGTTGATCTCGTCATCTGTCGGCAGGGTTGGCCGCAGATCGGGAGGCGTGGTGGCGATGGTTGCTTCGAACGGGTTGGTCAAAGGGTAGCCATAGCTGGCTTGGTCGATATCGACGGCCAGTGCTGACGCACTCAAAAATAGGCTGCCCAGCAAGGCAGCACAGCGCAAGGAACGGAGCATGACTTAATCCCTAAGAGGAACGGGCTGAATGAAGTTCGCAGGCTATGACCACCGCCTTGTCACCGAAGTGCCAGCACTCGGCACGAAAAGTCGGAAAAAACGTCGGAATCGGGGTAATAGTAGCGAGACGATACACTTTGCCATGCTTTGTTGAACAGATATCTGTGCGAACACCTTGCTAACGGCCGCCGTGGGATTAAGCTGGGCGCCGTTTTTGCCTATCGGAGTGCCCCATGTCCCGTCGTTTGCCGTTGATTCTGCTGCTTATTGCCTTGCCGTTATGGCTGGCCGCCAGTTATGCCGCACGCTACGGCTTCATGGAGGATGGGCAGTGGGTTGGCATCTGTGCTGATGAGGCCAGTCGCTGGGAATGCCAGGTGCGTTCGAACCTGGGTTTGATGATCCATTTCAAGCTGCTGGGGTGGGCGGCGTTGATCACCTCGGTGCTGGGCTTTTTTGTACCGGGGCGTGCGGGATGGGCGTTGGCGGTGGTGGGCTTGGTGTTCGGGTTGCCGGCGCTGGCGTTGTACAACACGACGTTTGCGGTGTTTGCGGTGGTGATTGCGGGGTTGCGGTTGGTCAGGAAGCCGCGCGGCGCCTGATGTGGCCTCAGCGCAGGCAAGCCAGCTCCCACATTTGACCGTGCTCACAGATAGAAATGTGTGAACCCAATCAACTGTAGGAGCTGGCTTGCCTGCGATAGCGGTGTTACGCCTTGCGCACTCGCAAGCAACGCCACAAAGCCGCAACCATCAGCACGCTGACCACTGCCCAACCCCAGGCCTGCTGGTTCAACAGCTCTTCACGGTACAACTGCGGCGCAACGCCGGCACCGATGATAAAGGCCAGCAACGCAATCTCCCGACGTGGTCCGGTCACCGGGCGTACCAGGTACACCAGGGCCGGCAACACCAGCGCCGCGCTTGGGAAGCTGCGATAGCGCGGGTCAAACACCAGCGCTAGCATCATCACCGCACCGGCAAACCCGGCGATTGCCATCAGCCAGCCCGCGCGTTGCTCCAGCCAGCTGAACCCGCGCTCACGCCAGCCTTCCCGTGCGCTGAGGGCGAGTGCGGCGTGGGCCAGCACCAGCAAGTTCAACATCACCAGCAAGCCTGCCCATACCCATTCATCGCTGAAGCGCGCGGTAACGCGGGTCAGTTCGGCCCAACTGCCGATGGAGCACGCTGCGACGGCCCCTAGCAACGGCAGTATTAATGCAGAGCGAGTGCTGCGAACGCGGCCGCCGAGCACCAGGGTGCCAAGCAGGATGAGCCCGCCGACGCCCAGCCACAGCCGCCAGTAGGGCACATTGGTCACCGGGCCGGCGAGGATACCTTTGTCCTGACGGTCTGCATCGAACAGCCCCCAGTAACCACCCACAGCCCCTTCACTCGCACGTTTCCATGGCTGGTCAAAGGCTTCGATCAGGTTGTAGCGCCAGCCATTGGCTTCGGCCATGGCCACGAAGCCGCGCATGAACCTGGCCTCATTGACCCGGCTGGGCACGGCGGTTTCGCGCTGTCGGCCTTCGCTGGGCCAGCCGGTTTCGCCGATCACGATGTCCTTGGGCGCGAATTTATGGCCGAAGGTCTGGCGCACATCGCCCACGTGCTTGAGCGCCTGGTCGATGCCGGACGGCTCATCTTCCCAATACGGCAACAGGTGAATGGTCAGGAAGTCCACCGCCGGCTCGATTTCCGGGTGTTGCAACCAGAACTCCCAGACATCGGCATAGGTGACGGGCTGCTTGATCTGGCTTTTAACCTGATGGATCAGCGCCACCAGTTGCTTGGCAGTAACTTCCTTGCGCAGCAGGGCTTCGTTGCCGACGATCACCGAGGTCACTACATCCGGGCTAGCGTTGGCCGCCGCGATCAACTCGTTGATCTCTTTTTCGGTCGCCACAGGGTCGCTGCTGACCCAGGCCCCGGCCATCACTTTCAACCCATGCTTGCGCGCCATGTCCGGCAGGGCCTCCAGGCCGGTCATGGAATAGGTGCGAATGCATTCAAAGCGCGTAGCCAGTAGCGCCAGGTCGGCGTCCATGCGCTCGGGGCGCAGCGTGAACGGTTGGTCGAATGGGGACTGGTCTTTGTCGAACGGTGTGTAGGACGCACATTGCAGCTTATGGCTGGCGCTGGCGACGTCTGGCAACACCACGGGCCGGCCGAGGCCGTACCAGTAGCCGACAAGGGCAAGCATGCCGAGGATCAAGGCAAAGAAATAGGGCAGGGCAGGGAAGCGGGCAGTCGCGGGCATGGTCGGCTTATCTGGGGGAGCAAAGGCGCGCATCTTACCCGGATTTGCCGCAGCCCAGTGCGGCTGCATAATTTTGACATGCAAACTTCGGGCGGGATTCTGGCGATAACGCCTACAAAGCGTCCTGCTGGCGATGTGATGTCGTTTCCTGCTCAACCAAGGTCGCTGACAGAGCAGGGCAAATGCCTACGCAGGTTGAAGATAAAACTGTCAGTACTCCACTGATGCCTCAGCAACCGGATCGATGCGCGTGAAGGGGGCGCGGTGCACCCTATAACAACAGTTTGACGTCGCTCGGCATCCGTCGGGCGCAGCACTTTCGGGGAAGTACTATGAAGATGCGACGACTCTTGGGCGCAGCTGCCACTCTGGTAGTTGCGATGGGCTCCACACTGGCCAGTGCCGACAGCAAGACCCTGAGCATCGGCTACGTGGACGGCTGGTCCGACAGCGTGGCCACCACTCATGTGGCGGCAGAGGTCATCAAGCAAAAACTCGGCTACGACGTAAAACTGCAAGCGGTTGCCACCGGGATCATGTGGCAGGGCGTTGCCACTGGCAAACTCGATGCCATGCTCTCCGCCTGGCTGCCGGTGACCCACGGGGAATACTGGACCAAGAACAAGGACAAGGTGGTCGACTACGGCCCCAACTTCAAGGACGCCAAGATCGGCCTGATCGTGCCGGAGTACGTCAAGGCCAAGTCCATCGAAGACCTCAAGACCGACACCACCTTCAAGAACAAGATCGTCGGCATCGACGCCGGTTCAGGCGTAATGCTCAAGACCGACGAAGCCATCAAGCAATATGGCCTGGACTACAAACTGCAAGCCAGCTCGGGTGCGGCGATGATTGCCGAACTGACCCGCGCCGAAGACAAGCAGGAGTCGATTGCGGTCACCGGTTGGGTACCGCACTGGATGTTCGCCAAGTGGAAACTGCGTTTCCTGGACGACCCAAAAGGGATTTATGGTGCTGCTGAAACCGTCAACAGCATCGGCAGCAAGGGCCTGGAGAAGAAAGCGCCGGAAGTCGCAGCCTTCCTGAAGAAATTCCAGTGGGCCTCCAAGGATGAAATCGGTGAAGTCATGCTGGCGATTCAAGAAGGCGCCAAGCCGGACGCCGCGGCCAAGGACTGGGTAGCCAAGCACCCCGAGCGCGTTGCCGAATGGACCGCTAAATAAAAGCCACCGATGCAACCCTGTGGGAGGGGGCTTGCTCCCGAAAGCGGTGTGCCAGTCACAGATTTTTGACTGGCACACCGCTTTCGGGAGCAAGCCCCCTCCCACATTCGTTTTGCACTGACTCAAATCTTCCTGCGCCCCAGCAATCCCTCGCTACACTCGATCTACTACTAAGGTCGTCTGGAACCCATTGCGCAGCCGCATACAGTGGATACGTTCCAAAATAATAAAAAGCTGTGCTGCGAGGATAAAAACAATGAACGACAGCATTTACCTCTCGATTCAAAACAGCCCGCGTTTCAAGGAGCTGGTCAGGAAAAGGGAAAGGTTCGCCTGGATTCTCTCGGCGATCATGCTAGGGCTTTACTCCGCTTTCATCCTGTTGATCGCCTACGGGCCACAAGTGCTGGGGGCCAAGATCAGCCCCGGTTCCTCGATTACCTGGGGCATTCCCCTGGGCGTCGGGCTGATTGTGTCGGCCTTCATTCTCACCGGTATCTACGTGCGTCGGGCCAACGGCGAATTTGACGACCTGAACAATGCGATTCTCAAGGAGGCTGCGCAATGATCCGGCGTCTATTGGCTCTATTCGGTGCTTCGCTGTTGGCTCCGGCCGTTTGGGCGGCGGACGCATTGACCGGTGAAGTGCACAAGCAACCGCTGAACATCTCGGCCATTGTGATGTTCGTCGCGTTTGTCGGCGCCACCCTGTGCATCACTTATTGGGCGTCCAAGCGCAACAAGTCGGCGGCGGACTACTATGCGGCGGGCGGCAAGATCACCGGTTTCCAGAACGGTCTGGCGATTGCCGGTGACTACATGTCGGCGGCGTCCTTCCTGGGGATTTCCGCGCTGGTGTTCACCTCCGGCTATGACGGCTTGATCTACTCGATCGGCTTCCTTGTGGGCTGGCCGATCATTCTGTTCCTGATCGCCGAGCGCTTGCGTAACCTGGGCAAATACACCTTTGCCGACGTGGCGTCCTATCGCCTGGGGCAAACCCAGATCCGCAGCCTGTCGGCGTGTGGCTCGCTGGTGGTGGTGGCGTTCTACCTGATCGCGCAGATGGTTGGCGCGGGCAAGCTGATCCAGCTGCTGTTTGGCCTTGATTACCATGTGGCGGTGATCCTAGTGGGTATCCTGATGTGCCTGTACGTGCTGTTCGGCGGCATGTTGGCGACCACCTGGGTGCAGATCATCAAGGCGGTGCTGTTGCTGTCCGGTGCCTCGTTCATGGCGCTGATGGTGATGAAGCACGTCAACTTCGATTTCAACATGCTGTTCTCCGAGGCGATCAAGGTTCACCCCAAAGGTGAGGCGATCATGAGCCCCGGCGGCCTGGTGAAAGACCCGATCTCGGCATTCTCCCTGGGCCTGGCACTGATGTTCGGTACCGCTGGCCTGCCGCACATCCTGATGCGCTTTTTCACGGTAAGCGACGCCAAGGAAGCGCGTAAGAGCGTGCTGTACGCAACCGGCTTCATCGGCTACTTCTATATCCTGACCTTTATCATCGGCTTCGGCGCGATCCTTTTGGTCAGCACCAACCCGGCGTTCAAGGATGCAGCGGGCGCCTTGCTCGGCGGTAACAACATGGCGGCGGTGCACCTGGCCAACGCGGTGGGTGGCAGTATCTTCCTGGGCTTCATCTCGGCCGTGGCGTTTGCCACCATCCTGGCGGTGGTTGCCGGCTTGACCCTGGCGGGTGCTTCGGCGGTGTCCCATGACCTGTATGCCAGCGTGATCAAGAAGGGCAAGGCCAACGAGAAAGATGAGATTCGCGTGTCGAAGATCACTACCGTAGCCTTGGGTGTATTGGCCATCGGCCTGGGTATCCTGTTCGAAAGCCAGAACATCGCGTTCATGGTCGGCCTGGCGTTCTCCATCGCCGCCAGCTGTAACTTCCCGGTGCTGCTGCTTTCCATGTACTGGAAAAACCTCACCACCCGTGGTGCCATGATTGGCGGCTGGCTGGGCTTGATCAGCGCCGTGGGCCTGATGATCCTCGGTCCGACCATCTGGGTGTCGATCCTGCACCATGAAAAGGCGATCTTCCCGTACGAGTACCCGGCGCTGTTCTCGATGATCATCGCGTTCGTCGGCATCTGGTTCTTCTCCATCACCGACAAGTCGGCGGCGGCGGAGAAAGAGCGTGCGCTGTACTTCCCACAGTTTGTGCGTTCGCAGACTGGCCTGGGGGCGAGTGGGGCGGTTAATCACTAAGTCGTCAGCTGCATAAGAGATACCCCGGTCGCAAGGCCGGGGTATTTTTTTGCCTGGGCTGGCCTCATCGCGGGCAAGCCCGGCTCCCACACTGGGTCGTGTCCTTTTGTTGGAATGCGGTCCAATGTGGGAGCTGGCTTGCCTGCGATGACGGTAGATCAGGCCACACCAACAAAAACGGCCTCCACTAAGGGAGGCCGTTCTCAATGCAGCTAAGCAGTTGAATGCTTACTTGCGGTCTTCCAGCTTGGTGATGTCACGCGACTCGTAGCCGGTGTACAGCTGGCGCGGGCGGCCAATCTTGTACGGGCTGGAGAGCATTTCTTTCCAGTGGGAGATCCAGCCCACGGTCCGCGCCAGGGCGAAGATCACGGTGAACATGCTGGTTGGAATGCCGATCGCCTTGAGGATGATCCCCGAGTAGAAGTCGACGTTCGGGTACAGAGAACGTTCGATGAAGTACGGGTCGGTCAGGGCGATCTCTTCCAGGCGCATGGCCAGTTCGAGTTGCGGATCGTTCTTGATGCCCAGTTCCTTCAACACTTCGTCGCAGGTCTGCTTCATGACAGTAGCGCGCGGGTCGCGGTTCTTGTAGACCCGGTGACCGAAGCCCATCAACTTGAACGGATCGTTCTTGTCCTTGGCCTTGGCGATGAAGGTGTCGATGTTGGACACATCGCCGATTTCATCGAGCATGGTCAATACGGCTTCGTTCGCACCGCCGTGGGCAGGGCCCCACAGTGCGGCGATGCCGGCGGCAATACAGGCGAACGGGTTGGCACCCGAAGAGCCCGCCAGGCGCACGGTAGAGGTGGAAGCGTTCTGCTCGTGGTCGGCGTGGAGGATGAAGATCCGGTCCATGGCCTTGGCGAGCACCGGGCTGATCGGTTTGATCTCGCACGGGGTATTGAACATCATGTGCAGGAAGTTTTCCGCGTACGTCAGGTCGTTGCGCGGGTACATCATGGGTTGGCCCATGGAGTACTTGTAAACCATTGCGGCCAGGGTAGGCATCTTGGCAACCAGGCGGATCGCGGAAATTTCGCGATGCTGCGGGTTATTGATGTCCAGGGAGTCGTGATAGAAGGCCGACAGGGCGCCTACTACACCGCACATGACGGCCATCGGGTGGGCGTCGCGACGGAAGCCGTTGAAGAAGGTCTTCAACTGCTCGTGAACCATGGTGTGGTTCTTCACGGTGCTGACGAACTGGGCTTTCTGCTCGGCTGTTGGCAATTCGCCATTTAGCAGCAGGTAGCAGGTTTCCAGGTAGTCCGACTTTTCAGCCAGTTGCTCGATCGGGTAGCCGCGATGAAGCAGAATGCCATTGTCACCATCGATATAGGTGATCTTCGACTCGCAGGAAGCGGTCGACATGAAGCCTGGGTCGAAAGTAAAACGGCCCGTGGCCGTCAGGCCCCGTACGTCGATAACATCGGGACCAACGGTGCCGGTTAAAATGGGCAGCTCGACGGGGGCTGCGCCCTCGATGATCAACTGCGCTTTTTTGTCAGCCATGTGGCCTCCTATTTATGCTTCAAATCATCAGACAGACCCCCCACGCAGGGCCCGCACCACTATATTGATATAAATCCAGATGTCAATTTGCCTAAAGTCTTGCGCCAGAAGGCTTTAACCGTACTTTTTCGTCGAAATTGACTGCCATTTACGCCTTTTATCCCGCCAGCGCAATCAGCTATTAGGGTGAGGTGTGCGCGTTGTCATTAGTAACCTAACTGTCTATACTCGGCCACCGACCGCCAAGGGCTTTTGGGCTTGCTTTCATTGGGGGTCGCACTCCCTGGGTGGTGCTTACCTGACCAGTCGCACTCCCCAACAACTTTGCCCTGATTGTTAGGGGCTCTTCAGTGTGAAAAAAAGCCGTGAATAGCCAACGACCTGTAAACCTAGACCTAAGGACCATCAAACTCCCCATCACCGGCGTTACGTCGTTCCTGCACCGTGTTTCCGGCATCATCCTGTTCCTGGGCTTGGGCATCATGCTTTATGCATTGAGCAAATCCCTGGGTTCCGAGGAAGGATACGCCGAGGTGAAGGCATGCTTGACCAGCCCGCTGGCCAAGTTCGTAGCATGGGGCCTCCTGTCCTCTCTTCTGTATCACCTGGTAGCCGGTGTGCGCCACTTGATCATGGACATGGGCATCGGTGAGACGCTGGAAGGCGGCCGCCTGGGCTCGAAAATCATCGTCGCCATTTCCGTGGTGCTGATCGTTCTGGCAGGAGTTTGGATATGGTAACCAGCGTAACGAATCTGTCGCGTTCGGGCCTCTATGACTGGATGGCACAGCGTGTGTCTGCGGTCGTTCTCGCGGCTTATTTCATTTTCCTGATCGGATACCTCGTCGCAAACCCGGGCATCGGCTATGAGCAATGGCACGGCCTGTTTTCCCACAATGCGATGCGAATCTTCAGTCTGCTGGCCCTTGTAGCCCTGGGCGCTCACGCCTGGGTTGGCATGTGGACCATCGCGACTGACTACCTGACGCCGATGGCGCTGGGCAAGTCCGCGACTGCAGTACGTTTCCTCTTCCAGGCAGTATGCGGCGTCGCGATGTTCGCTTACTTCGTCTGGGGTGTGCAGATTCTTTGGGGTATCTGATTCATGGCTAACATTCCAACTATTTCATTCGACGCCATCATTATTGGTGGCGGCGGTGCTGGCATGCGCGCTGCGCTGCAGCTGGCCCAGGGCGGTCACAAGACGGCCGTGATCACCAAGGTGTTCCCGACGCGTTCCCACACCGTATCGGCCCAGGGTGGCATCACCTGCGCCATTGCCTCCGCCGACCCTAACGATGACTGGCGCTGGCACATGTACGATACCGTCAAGGGTTCCGACTATATCGGTGACCAGGACGCTATCGAATACATGTGTCAGGAAGGCCCGGCCGCGGTGTTCGAGCTGGACCACATGGGTCTGCCGTTCTCCCGTACCGAGCAAGGCCGTATCTACCAGCGTCCATTCGGTGGCCAGTCCAAGGATTACGGTAAAGGCGGCCAGGCTGCCCGTACCTGCGCTGCGTCCGACCGTACCGGTCACGCGCTGCTGCATACCCTTTACCAAGGCAACCTGAAAGCCGGTACCACGTTCCTGAACGAGTACTACGCGGTTGATCTGGTGAAGAACGGCAAGGGCGAGTTCGTCGGTGTGATCGCCATCTGCATCGAAACCGGTGAAACCACCTACATCCGCGCCAAGGCGACTGTGTTGGCGACCGGTGGTGCAGGTCGTATCTACGCTTCTACCACCAATGCCCTGATCAACACCGGTGACGGCGTCGGCATGGCCCTGCGTGCTGGCGTACCGGTACAAGACATCGAAATGTGGCAGTTCCACCCGACCGGCATCGCCGGCGCCGGTGTACTGGTGACCGAAGGTTGCCGTGGTGAAGGTGGTTACCTGATCAACAAGCACGGCGAGCGTTTCATGGAGCGTTATGCTCCGAACGCCAAAGACTTGGCTGGCCGTGACGTTGTGGCACGTTCGATGGTTAAAGAGATCATCGCCGGTAACGGCTGTGGCCCGAATGGCGACCACGTACTGCTCAAGCTCGATCACCTGGGTGAAGAAGTGCTGCACAGCCGCCTGCCTGGTATCTGCGAGCTGTCCAAGACCTTCGCCCACGTTGACCCGGTAGTTGCTCCGGTTCCGGTGGTTCCAACTTGCCACTATATGATGGGCGGCGTGCCGACCAACATTCATGGTCAGGCAATCACCCAGAACGCCGACGGCCAGGACGAGATCATCCATGGTCTGTTCGCAGTAGGTGAAGTGGCTTGCGTATCGGTTCACGGTGCCAACCGCCTGGGCGGCAACTCGCTGCTCGACCTGGTGGTATTCGGCCGTGCGGCCGGCCTGCACCTTGAGAAGGCGCTGACTGACGGCATCGAATACGATGACGCCACCGACGCCAACATCGAAGCGGCCCTGGCGCGTCTGAACGCTCTGAACGAGCGCACGGATGGCGAAGACGTAGCAACCCTGCGTCGCGAGCTGCAAAGCTGCATGCAGAACTACTTCGGTGTGTTCCGTACCGGCGAATACATGCAGAAGGGCATCGCCCAGTTGGCTGACCTGCGCAAGCGCATCGCCAACGTCAAGATCAACGATAAGAGCCAGGCGTTCAACACTGCTCGTATCGAAGCCCTTGAGCTGCAAAACCTGCTGGAAGTGGCTGAAGCGACGGCGATCGCCGCCGAGGTTCGTAAAGAATCCCGTGGTGCTCACGCTCGTGAAGACTTTGAAGATCGCGACGACGAAAACTGGTTGTGCCACACCCTGTACTTCCCGGGTGACAAGCGCGTAACCAAGCGTGCCGTGAACTTCTCGCCGAAGACGGTGCCGACGTTTGAACCGAAGATTCGGACTTACTAAGGGTGGCTGCCATGTTGAAAGTCAGTGTTTATCGCTACAACCCTGATCAGGACGCCGCGCCGTTCATGCAGGAGTTCCAGGTCGATACCGGTGGTAAAGACCTGATGGTGCTGGATGTACTGGCACTGATCAAAGAGCAGGACGAGGGTTTCTCCTATCGTCGCTCTTGCCGTGAAGGTGTGTGCGGTTCCGACGGCATGAACATCAACGGCAAAAACGGCTTGGCGTGCATCACGCCGCTGTCCGCCGTGGTCAAAGGCAACAAGCTGATCGTTCGTCCACTGCCAGGTTTGCCGGTTATCCGTGACCTGGTCGTCGATATGAGCATCTTCTACAAGCAATACGAGAAAGTTAAGCCGTTCCTGCAGAACGACACGCCGGCTCCGGCCATCGAGCGTCTGCAGTCCCCGGAAGAACGTGAAAAGCTCGATGGCCTGTACGAGTGCATCCTGTGCGCTTGCTGCTCGACATCCTGCCCGTCCTTCTGGTGGAACCCGGACAAGTTCCTGGGTCCAGCTGCGCTGCTGCAAGCCTACCGCTTCCTGGCAGACAGCCGTGATACCAAGACGTCCGAGCGTCTGGCTTCGCTGGATGACCCGTTCAGCGTATTCCGCTGCCGCGGGATCATGAACTGCGTCAACGTATGTCCTAAAGGCCTGAACCCGACTAAGGCCATTGGTCACATCCGTAACATGCTGCTGCAGAGCGGCGTGTAACTGACGTTGTAGTAAAAGCAGGACCGTTGTGCCCGTAAATGCTGCGGCGCAGGCTTCAACCGGCGCCGTAGTTTTAACTTGAGCAGCGACTTACAAAGCCGCGGCTCTTATTTTGAAGAAATGAGACAAGCAGGGGCATTCGGGTTGGTACCCGAACTATCAGCGTGATCCTAAGTGGCTTGTTTTGGTCGCTGCACTTGGCCTTTTGCAAGCAAACTCGGTGTTTTCGCCGGTGGTGTCCCCAAATCGAGGGTGACCAAGCATGCAAGAAAGCGTGATGCAGCGCATGTGGAACAGCGGCTATCTTTCAGGTGGTAACGCTGCCTATGTGGAAGAGCTTTATGAGCTCTACCTGCACGACCCTAACGCTGTGCCAGAAGAATGGCGCACCAAATTTCAGACGTTGTCTTCAGACGGCAACGCTGCCACCGATGTATCGCACGCAACAATTCGCGATCAGTTCGTGCTGCTGGCAAAGAACCAGCGCCGCGCCCAACCGGTTTCCGCCGGCAGCGTGAGCAGTGAGCATGAGAAGAAGCAAGTTGAAGTACTGCGACTGATCCAGGCCTACCGTATGCGTGGCCACCAGGCAGCCCAGCTTGACCCGCTGGGGCTGTGGCAGCGTCCTGCACCTGCAGACCTGTCGATCAATCATTACGGCTTGACCAATGCCGATCTTGATACGACCTTCCGTGCCGGCGACCTGTTCATCGGCAAAGAGGAAGCGAGCCTACGCGAAATTCACGAAGCGTTGCAGCAGACATATTGCCGCACCATCGGCGCTGAATTTACGCACATCACCGATTCCGAGCAGCGCCAGTGGTTCCAGCACCGCCTGGAAGGCGTGCGTGGCCGTCCGGTATTGTCCGCCGATGTGCGCGGCCACCTGCTGGAGCGCGTGACCGCGGCCGAAGGCCTCGAGAAATACCTGGGCACCAAATACCCAGGCACCAAACGTTTCGGCCTGGAAGGCGGCGAAAGCCTGATTCCGATGCTCGACGAGCTGATCCAGCGTTCCGGTTCCTATGGCACCAAGGAAATCGTGATCGGCATGGCCCACCGTGGTCGCCTGAACGTGTTGGTCAACACCTTCGGCAAGAACCCGCGTGAGCTGTTCGACGAGTTCGAAGGCAAGAAGAAGGTCGAGCTGGGTTCCGGTGACGTTAAATACCACCAGGGCTTCTCGTCCAACGTGATGACCACCGGCGGTGAAGTTCACCTGGCCATGGCATTCAACCCCTCCCACCTGGAAATCGTTTCGCCAGTGGTCGAGGGTTCGGTACGTGCTCGCCAGGATCGTCGTAACGATTCCACCGGTGAGAAGGTTCTGCCGATTTCCATCCATGGTGACGCGGCATTCGCCGGTCAAGGCGTGGTCCTGGAAACGTTCCAGATGTCGCAGACTCGCGGCTTCAAGACCGGTGGTACCGTTCACATCGTCATCAACAACCAGGTGGGCTTCACCATCAGCAACCCGTTGGACGCGCGTTCCACCGAGTACGCCACCGACGTTGCCAAGATGATCCAGGCGCCGATCCTCCATGTGAATGGCGATGATCCGGAAGCCGTGCTGTTCGTCACCCAACTGGCTGTCGACTACCGCATGCAGTTCAAGCGTGACGTGGTCATCGACCTGGTTTGCTACCGCCGTCGCGGTCACAACGAAGCGGACGAGCCAAGCGGCACCCAGCCGTTGATGTACCAGCAGATCACCAAGCAGCGCACCACCCGTGAGCTGTACGCCGAAAGCCTGACCAAGGCCGGCGTGGTTGACGATGCGCGTGTTCAGGCGAAAGTCGACGAATACCGCAACGCGCTGGACAACGGCCTGCATGTAGTGAAAAGCCTGGTCAAGGAGCCGAACAAAGAGCTGTTCGTTGACTGGCGCCCATACCTGGGTCACACCTGGACTGCACGTCACGATACCTCGTTCGATTTGAAGACGTTGCAGGAACTGTCCGCCAAGCTGCTGGAAATTCCCGAAGGCTTCGTCGTACAGCGCCAGGTTGCGAAGATCTACGAAGACCGTCAGAAGATGCAAGCCGGTGGCCTGCCGATCAACTGGGGTTACGCCGAAACCATGGCGTACGCGACCCTGGCGTTCGAAGGTCACCCGATCCGCATGACCGGCCAGGACATCGGCCGCGGTACGTTCTCGCACCGTCATGCTGTATTGCACAACCAGAAAGACGCGGGCACCTACATCCCGTTGCAGAACCTGTACGAAGGCCAGCCACGTTTCGACCTGTACGATTCGTTCCTGTCCGAAGAAGCCGTACTGGCGTTCGAATACGGTTACTCGACCACCACGCCGAACGCGCTGGTGATCTGGGAAGCCCAGTTCGGCGACTTCGCCAACGGTGCCCAGGTGGTTATCGACCAGTTCATCACCAGCGGCGAGCACAAGTGGGGCCGTCTGTGCGGTCTGACCATGCTGCTGCCACACGGTTATGAAGGTCAGGGCCCTGAGCACTCCTCGGCCCGTCTGGAGCGTTACCTGCAATTGTGCGCCGAGCACAACATTCAGGTGTGCGTGCCGACGACCCCGGCGCAGATCTACCACTTGCTGCGTCGCCAGGTGATCCGTCCGCTGCGCAAGCCGCTGGTGGTACTGACGCCGAAGTCGCTGTTGCGTCACAAGCTGGCCGTTTCGACCCTGGAAGATCTGGCCCAAGGTTCGTTCCAGACCGTGATTCCAGAGATCGATACGCTGGACGCCGCCAAGGTCACTCGCCTGATCCTGTGCAGCGGCAAGGTCTACTACGATCTGTTGGAAAAACGCCGTGCCGAAGGCCGCGAAGACATCGCCATCGTGCGTATCGAGCAGCTTTATCCGTTCCCGGAAGATGACCTCATGGAGATCATCGCGCCTTACACCAACCTCACGAACGTAGTGTGGTGTCAGGAAGAACCGATGAACCAGGGCGCCTGGTACAGCAGCCAGCATCATCTGCGTCGCAGCATCGGCAACCACAACAAGGCTTTGGTCCTTGAGTACGCCGGTCGTGATGCTTCTGCTGCACCTGCCTGTGGTTACGCGTCGATGCACGCCGAGCAGCAGGAAAAACTGCTGCAAGATGCTTTCACTGTTTAACGCCTTCGCGCTGACTGAAACCGAATTTTAAGGACCTACAGATAATGGCTATCGAAATCAAAGCCCCGTCATTCCCGGAATCGGTTGCCGATGGCACCGTTGCCACCTGGCACAAGAAACCAGGCGAGGCCGTCAAGCGTGACGACCTGATCGTCGACATCGAGACCGACAAAGTCGTTCTGGAAGTGTTGGCCGAAGCTGACGGCGTGCTGGGCGCAATCGTTGCTGAAGAGGGCGCTACCGTTCTGTCGAACCAGGTACTGGGCTCGATCGAAGAGGGCAGCGCTGCTGCCGCTGCTCCTGCTCCTGCCGCTGCTGCACCGGCTGCTTCTGCGCCTGCCGCACCGGCTGCGGGTGGCGAAGATCCAATCGCTGCACCGGCTGCGCGTCAACTGGCTGAGGAAAACGGCATCAACCTGGCTTCCATCAAGGGCACCGGCAAAGATGGCCGTGTGACCAAGGAAGACGTGGTTGCCGCAGTTGAAGCCAAGAAGAACGCTCCGGCTGCCGCATCTGCCAAGGCTGCAGCGCCTGCTGCCGCTGCGCCTGTGTTTGCCGCTGGCGACCGCACCGAGAAGCGCGTACCGATGACTCGTGTACGTGCCACCGTGGCCAAGCGCCTGGTTGAAGCTCAGTCGAACATGGCGATGCTGACCACCTTCAACGAAGTCGACATGACGGAAGTCATGGCCCTGCGTTCGAAGTACAAGGACCTGTTCGAGAAGTCCCACAACGGCGTGCGCCTGGGCTTCATGTCGTTCTTCGTGAAAGCGGCCACCGAAGCGCTGAAGCGCTTCCCGGCAGTCAACGCTTCGATCGACGGCGGCGACATCGTTTACCACGGCTACTCGGATATCGGCGTTGCCGTCTCCAGCGACCGCGGCCTGGTGGTTCCAGTCCTGCGTAACGCCGAGCTGATGAGCCTGGCCGAAATCGAAGGCGGCATCGCTGGCTTCGGCAAGAAAGCCCGTGACGGCAAGCTGACCATCGACGAGATGACCGGCGGTACCTTCACCATCACCAACGGTGGTACCTTCGGTTCGATGATGTCGACGCCGATCGTCAACCCACCGCAGGCCGCGATCCTGGGCATGCACAACATCATCCAGCGTCCGATGGCCATCAACGGCCAAGTCGTGATCCGCCCAATGATGTACCTGGCACTGTCTTACGATCACCGCCTGATCGACGGTAAAGAAGCCGTGACGTTCCTGGTGACCATCAAGAACCTGCTGGAAGACCCGGCTCGCCTGCTCCTGGACATCTGATAGAAGCAGTTGCACGTTGCGAGCTACAAGCTGTAGGAAAAAGCAGCTTGGCTTGCAACGTGTGACTAGAAGCTTGTCGCAAATAGAGGATCTATTTTCATGACACAGAAATTTGACGTTGTAGTGATTGGTGCAGGCCCTGGCGGCTATGTTGCCGCCATCAAGGCTGCGCAACTGGGCCTGTCCACTGCTTGCATCGAAAAATACACCGACAAGGAAGGCAAACTGGCGCTGGGCGGTACTTGCCTGAACGTGGGTTGCATTCCGTCCAAGGCGCTGCTGGACAGCTCCTGGAAATTCCACGAAGCCCAAGACGGCTTTGCGATCCACGGCATCAACCATGCTGGCGTGACCATGGACGTACCCGCAATGGTCGGCCGTAAAGCCAACATCGTCAAAGGCCTGACTTCCGGCGTTGCCACCTTGTTCAAGGCCAACGGCGTGACTTCCATTCAAGGCCACGGCAAGCTGCTGGCCGGCAAGAAAGTTGAAGTCACCAAGCCAGACGGTTCGGTTGAAGTCATCGAAGCCGAAAACGTGATCCTGGCACCCGGCTCGCGTCCAATCGACATTCCGCCTGCTCCTGTTGATAACAACGTGATCGTTGATTCGACCGGCGCCCTGGAATTCCAAGCTGTGCCTAAGCGTCTGGGCGTCATCGGCGCTGGCGTGATCGGTTTGGAACTGGGTTCGGTATGGTCCCGCCTGGGTGCTCAAGTCACCGTGCTGGAAGCCCTGGATACATTCCTGCTGGCTGCCGACACCGCGGTGTCCAAGGAAGCGCTGAAAACCCTGACCAAACAAGGTCTGGACATCAAGCTCGGCGCCCGTGTTACCGGTTCCAAGGTCAACGGCGAAGAAGTCGTAGTGACCTACACCGATAAAGACGGCGAGCAGACCATCACTTTCGACAAGCTGATCGTCGCCGTGGGCCGCCGCCCAGTGACCAACGACTTGCTGGCTTCCGACAGCGGCGTGAACATCGACGAGCGTGGTTTCATCCACGTTGACGATCATTGCGCCACCACCGTGCCTGGCGTCTATGCCATTGGCGACGTGGTTCGTGGCATGATGCTGGCCCACAAGGCTTCCGAAGAGGGCATCATGGTCGTTGAGCGCATCAAGGGTCACAAGACCCAGATGAACTACGACCTGATCCCATCGGTTATCTACACCCACCCGGAAATTGCATGGGTCGGCAAGAACGAACAGCAGTTGAAAGCTGAAGGCGTTGAAGTTAACGTCGGCACCTTCCCGTTTGCCGCTTCTGGCCGTGCCATGGCAGCCAACGACACCGGTGGTTTTGTCAAAGTCATCGCTGATGCCAAGACTGACCGCGTATTGGGCGTCCACGTGATTGGCCCAAGCGCTGCAGAACTGGTTCAGCAAGGCGCGATCGGCATGGAATTCGGCACCAGTGCCGAGGACTTGGGCATGATGGTCTTCTCCCATCCGACCCTGTCCGAAGCGCTGCACGAAGCTGCGTTGGCAGTGAATGGCGGCGCCATCCACATTGCCAACAAGAAGAAGCGCTAAGCGAGATAATAAGAAACCACGGCGGAGTTGCCCGTCGTGAGCCTTGCGCGCAAGACTCACCGCGGAATATCCGCTGGACGCAGCCTTGCGCAGCTTTACGGGCCATAAGCCCCGCAAGTTGCGCGAGCAGCAGTCACAGGTGGCGCGGCACTCATAATGAGCGCAGCGCCGAATGCGCAGTACCTAACGAAGACGGTAAAAAGCATGAATCTTCACGAGTATCAGGGTAAGCAGCTGTTCGCTGAATACGGCCTGCCAGTTTCCAAGGGCTACGCAGTAGACACCCCGGAAGCAGCAGCAGAAGCTTGCGACAAAATCGGCGGCAGCGAGTGGGTTGTCAAAGCCCAGGTCCACGCCGGTGGTCGCGGTAAAGCGGGCGGCGTCAAGCTGGTTCGCAGCAAAGAAGACGCCAAGGCCTTCGCACAGCAGTGGCTGGGCAAGCGTCTGGTGACTTACCAGACTGATGCCAATGGCCAACCAGTCACCAAGATCCTGGTTGAATCGTGCACTGATATCGCTAAAGAGCTGTACCTGGGCGCTGTCGTTGACCGTTCGAGCCGTCGCATCGTGTTCATGGCTTCCACCGAAGGTGGCGTGGACATCGAGAAAATTGCTCACGAAACCCCAGAAAAAATTCTGAAGGCCACTATCGATCCACTGGTTGGCGCTCAGCCATTCCAGGGTCGTGAACTGGCTTTCCAGCTGGGCCTGGAAGGCAAGCAAGTTGCCCAGTTCGCCAAGATCTTCGTAGGTCTGGCCAAACTGTTCCAGGATCACGATCTGGCCCTGCTGGAAGTGAACCCGCTGGTGATCAAGGCTGACGGCGATCTGCACTGCCTCGATGCCAAGATCAACATCGACGCCAACGCCATGTACCGTCAGCCTAAGCTGAAGACTTTCCACGATCCGTCGCAAGACGATCCGCGCGAAGCGCACGCTGCCAAGTTCGAACTGAACTACGTAGCCCTGGAAGGCAACATCGGCTGCATGGTCAACGGTGCCGGCCTGGCCATGGGTACCATGGACATCGTCAACCTGCATGGCGGCAAGCCAGCCAACTTCCTCGACGTAGGTGGTGGCGCTACCAAGGAACGCGTTACCGAAGCGTTCAAGATCATCCTGTCCGACTCCAACGTCGCTGCAGTACTGGTCAACATCTTCGGCGGCATCGTTCGTTGCGACATGATTGCCGAAGGCATCATCGGTGCAGTGAAAGAAGTCGGCGTTAAAATCCCGGTTGTTGTTCGCCTTGAAGGTAACAACGCTGAACTGGGCGCTAAAGTACTGGCAGAAAGCGGTTTGAACATCATCGCGGCTACCAGCCTGACCGACGCTGCTCAACAAGTTGTCAAAGCTGCGGAGGGCAAGTAATGAGCGTCCTGATCAATAAAGACACCAAAGTTATCTGCCAGGGTATTACCGGTTCGCAAGGTAGTTTCCACACCCAGCAAGCCATCGAATACGGCACCCAGATGGTTGGCGGCGTAACTCCAGGCAAAGGCGGCACCGAGCACCTGGGCCTGCCCGTGTTCAACACCGTGAAAGAAGCAGTAGAAGCCACTGGCGCCACCGCCAGCGTGATCTACGTTCCAGCTCCTTTCTGCAAGGACTCGATCCTGGAAGCGGCATTCGGCGGCATCAAGCTGATCGTCTGCATCACCGAAGGCATTCCTACCCTGGACATGCTGGACGCTAAAGTTAAGTGCGACGAACTGGGCGTAGTCCTGATCGGCCCTAACTGCCCAGGCGTGATCACCCCAGGCGAATGCAAGATCGGCATCATGCCAGGTCACATTCACTTGCCAGGTAAAGTCGGTATCGTTTCCCGTTCCGGCACCCTGACCTATGAAGCTGTCAAGCAGACCACTGACGCCGGTTTCGGTCAGTCGACTTGCGTCGGCATCGGCGGTGACCCGATCCCAGGCTCCAACTTCATCGACATCCTGAAGCTGTTCCAGGAAGACCCGAAGACCGAAGCGATCGTAATGATCGGTGAGATCGGCGGTTCGGCTGAAGAAGAAGCGGCTGCCTACATCAAGGCACACGTGACCAAGCCGGTTGTTTCCTACATCGCTGGTGTGACTGCCCCTGCGGGCAAGCGCATGGGCCATGCTGGCGCAATCATCTCTGGCGGCAAAGGCACTGCAGACGAGAAATTCGCTGCACTGCAAGACGCAGGCGTTAAAACCGTGCGTTCGCTGGCAGACATCGGCAAGGCCCTGGCCGAGCTGACCGGTTGGGCTGTCAAGTAAGCCTCGCGCTTAGCTGACGCTTCACCACACAAAGGCCACCTTCGGGTGGCCTTTGTGCTTTCTGGGTATACCCAGATTTGGGGATGTACTCGGTTCAATGTGGGAGCTGGCTTGCCTGCGATGCAGACACCTCGGCGCATCAGCCATGCCCAGTCGATGCCATCGCAGGCAAGCCAGCGCCCACAGGGTTCTGTGTTGCCCAATTAAGTATGAAAACGCGACATTGAAATGTCGCTTATCGGACAGTCCGCCCCGCAACAGTGCGTTTGTCAGCCTAATTCTGTACTCTAGCCGCCTCTTTATGCGTCCGCGTCCCAAAAGGAAGCTGCGCGCTAGACCGGTCGGTCCCCACAAGGGCCGGCAGCATTTCCCTCATCCATAGGGAAGCCCTCTCTAAATTCCGATTCAGTAGTGTGGTATTTCCTCAAATGAAAGTGTTGAAAAGCCAGGATATCCTGGCGCTGGGCTTTATGACCTTTGCCCTGTTCGTGGGCGCCGGCAACATCATCTTCCCGCCTATCGTTGGTTTGCAGTCCGGGCCGCATGTGTGGATGGCGGCGCTGGGCTTTCTGATCACCGCGGTCGGTTTGCCGGTGGTCACTGTGATCGCCCTGGCCAAGGTCGGTGGTGGCATGGATGCGCTGAGCAGCCCGATTGGCAAGATCGCCGGTGGCCTGCTGGCGGCAGCGGCCTACCTGGCAGTGGGCCCGCTGTTTGCGACCCCGCGCACCGCAACAGTATCGTTTGAAGTGGGCCTGGCGCCCTTGACCGGTGAGAGCCCGTTGGCACTGTTCCTCTACAGCTCGGTGTATTTCCTGGTGGTGTTCTTTGTCTCCCTGTACCCAGGTCGACTGCTGGACACCGTGGGCCGTTTCCTGGCGCCGCTGAAAATCATCGCCCTGGCTATTCTCGGCATCGCTGCGTTTGCCTTGCCCGCCGGTGAGGTGGGGGTTGCCACGCCGGAATACGTTGCCGCGCCGTTCTCCCAAGGCTTTATTAATGGTTACCTGACCATGGATACCCTGGGCGCCCTGGTGTTCGGCATCGTGATCGTCAACGCGATTCGCTCCCGTGGCGTCGAGTCACCCAAGCTGATCACTCGCTACGCGATCATTGCCGGGCTGATTGCCGGCGTGGGCCTGGCACTGGTGTACGTCAGCCTGTTCCGCCTGGGTTCGGGCAGCCATGCCGTGGCCGCGGGTGCCAGCAATGGCGCGGCGGTACTGCACGCCTATGTGCAATACACGTTCGGCTCCCTGGGCAGTGGTTTCCTCGCCGTGCTGATTTCCCTGGCATGCCTGGTGACCGCCGTGGGCCTGACCTGTGCCTGCGCCGAGTACTTCAGCAAGATCCTGCCGCTGTCCTACAAGACTCTGGTGGTGATCCTGGCACTGTTCTCGCTGTTTGTGTCCAACCTGGGCTTGACCAAACTCATTGCCTTCTCGATCCCGGTGCTGACCGCGATCTACCCGCCATGCATCGTGTTGGTGGCCTTGAGCTTCTGCAAAGGGTTCTGGCAGGAACAGGGCCGTATTGTCGGCCCGGTGATGCTGGTGTCGTTCATCTTTGGCTGCATCGACGCACTCAAGGGGGCGGGCCTGGCGGGTTGGATGCCTACGCAACTGGTAAACCTGCCGTTGAGCGAACAAGGCTTGGCGTGGCTGGTGCCGTCGGTGATGACGCTGGTCGTGGCCGTGGTGATTGACCGTATGCTGGGCAAGCGCAGCGAAGCCATCGCGTAACGCGCAGTTGAGCTCTACTGAAATGCCCCGTATCAAACGATACGGGGCATTTTTTTTGAGTCGCTGGCAGTGTCTTTTTTTTGGGAATGGCGTCAAAAATCTCAAGTTGAAAACACTGGTCGGTGTGGGAGCTGGCTTGCCTGCGATGGCGGCACATCGGTTGTGCGCGGTGGTGACTGCAAAGACGCTATCGCAGGCAAGCCAGCTCCCACATTTGGACTGTGTCGGCCCTATCATCCTGTGTACAAGGACCTGCATGTCGTTCGTTGAAGTCAATTGGATCCATTTGATCGCCGCACTCTGGTTTGTCATCTGCTGGGGCGGCTACACCCGTTACGCAACGTGGAAAGCCCGGGACACGGCGTGCCTGGCCAGTGTGTTGCACCTGTACCGTGAAGACTGGATGCGCCGCATGCTGCTGCGCGACAACCGTATCGCCGACGCCAGTGTGATCGGTAACCTGGAGCGCAATGCCTCGTTCTTTGCCTCCAGCACCTTGATCATCCTCGCCGGTATTCTCACGGTGCTGGGGGCTTCGGAACGCGCAGTGTCACTGCTGGCGGACATTCCCATGGTGCAGCAGGCATCCCAGGGCATGTCGGAGATCAAATTGCTGTGCCTGGCACTGGTGTTCGTCTATGCCTTTTTCACCTTCAGCTGGTGCATGCGCCAGTACAACTTCGCGGCGGTGCTGGTGGGCTCGGCGCCCATGATCGGTGAACGGCACGTGTCAGAGCAGGAGCGCAAGGCGTTTGCTTTGCGGGCGGCGCGAGTGATTTCGATGGCGGCCAACCAGTTCAACTTTGGCCTGCGCGCCTATTACTTCGGCATGACCATGCTGGCCTGGTTTGTCAGCCCCTGGTTGTTCATGTTGATGAGTAGCGGGGTGGTGCTGGTGCTGTACCGCCGCGAGTTCCATTCCGATGTATTGCAGGTGATGGTGTATACCCCGACCGATATGCCGGGAGCCGACGTTGTAAAAGACGGCGCACAGTAGCGCTGCAAGCAAATCGCAGACAAAGAAAAGCCCGCTTTAATCAGCGGGCTTTCTTTTGCTGCAATACTGCTTTAAACCCTGCGATTACTGCTTGGCAGGTTCTGCAGGTGCGGCAGGTGCAGCTTCTTTTGCAGCAGCTTCGTTCGATTCGGCCTGAGCTTTGGCAGCTTCAGCGTTTTCTTTCGCAGCGTCGTTCACTTTATCCTGTGCTTTAGCCATGTCTTGCTGTGCTTGCTCAGAGTGTGCAGCGGCATCTTGGGCTTTGTCTTCGGATTTCTTGTCGCAGGCAGCCAGACCGAGAGCAGCGGCCAGCATCATGGAAATAGCTAATGTCTTACGCATGGGGTGTTTCTCCTTATTGAAGATATCTACTGGCCTTTCGAACCCAAGGGGCCAGCATTAGTTCCTTATGTCCCACAGATATATAGCATGTTTCGTACAGGAACTTTACCCAGTCATTCCAATCCGCCGAATTCACACTAATAAGAGTCTAAAAACAATGACCGAAAACCCTTTGTTAGAGCGTGCCGTGCGCTTCGTTTCGGCCCTGCGCCATTGCCATGTGCTGGGCGTGACGGTGCATGAAGCCAGCGAGGAGGGCATGACCCTCGTACTGCCTTATGGGCCGCATATCGTCGGTGACCCCCTGAGCGGGGTGATCCACGGCGGCGCGCTGACCTCATTGATGGACACCGCGTGCGGCATGGCAACCCTGTGCGTACTGCCCGAGTTCGAGGTGTGCCCCACCCTGGACCTGCGTATCGACTACATGCATCCCGCCGAACCCCATAAGCCGGTGTATGGCTTCGCGCAATGCTACCGGGTGACCACCGACGTGATCTTCACCCGTGGCGTTGCCTATCAGGATGACCCGCAACAACCTATTGCCCATGTGGTGGGCACGTTTATGCGCATGGGCAAGCGCCTCAAAGGCACCCAAGGCTTGGGCACGGTCATCAAGGGAGAGCAGGCATGACGCATCGGTTCAAGACCCGTCTGGAGCAAGCCCTCGATCGTGGCGACTGTGACGCGCTGCTCGAGTTGGTGCCTTATGCCAGGTTGATCGGCATCGAATGCACCCGGCTGGGGGATGAGTTGCTGTTTCGCCTGCCGGCCAGCAAGGACAATATTGGTAACCCCATATTGCCGGCGCTGCATGGCGGGGTGATCGCCGGCTTCATGGAGTTGGCAGCCGCCCTGCACCTGATGGTGTTTACGGGCGCTCCGGGCCTGCCGAAAATCATCGACTTCTCCCTGGATTACCTGCGCGCCGGCCAGTTTCGTGACACCTATGCCAAGTGCCAGGTATGGCGCCAGGGCCGGCGCGTGGCCAACGTGGCGATTACCGCCTGGCAGAGCACACCGGCCGAACCGATTGCCACCGCCCGCGCACATTTCAAGATTGAGGAATTGGCCCGCCCTTGAAATCCTGGCCTGAGCCCCCAACTTTGATGACAACCCGCCGCCAACCCTTTCGGGCGCGGCCACTGCCATCCAATTGGAGTTTGATGACCATGAGTGTGGAAACTCAAAAGGAAACCCTGGGCTTCCAGACCGAGGTGAAGCAACTGCTGCACCTCATGATCCATTCGCTGTATTCCAACAAGGAAATTTTCCTTCGCGAATTGATCTCGAACGCCTCTGACGCTGTCGACAAATTACGTTTCGAAGCCCTGTCCAAGCCTGAGTTGCTGGAAGGCGGCGCGGAACTCAAGATCCGTGTGAGCTACGACAAAGACGCCAAGACCGTCACCCTCGAAGACAACGGTATCGGCATGAGCCGTGACGATGCGATCACCCACCTGGGGACCATCGCCAAGTCCGGCACCGCAGATTTCATGAAGAACCTGTCGGGCGACCAGAAAAAAGACTCTCACCTGATCGGCCAATTCGGCGTGGGCTTCTATTCGGCCTTCATCGTCGCCGACAAGGTTGAAGTATTCAGCCGCCGCGCCGGCCTTGACGCCAGCGAAGGCGTGCACTGGGCTTCCAAAGGCGAGGGCGAATTTGAAATCGCCACGATCGACAAGGCTGACCGCGGCACCCGCATCGTGCTGCACCTGAAAGCCGGTGAAGATGAATTCGCCGATGGCTGGCGCCTGCGCAACATCATCAAGAAGTACTCCGACCACATCGCGTTGCCGATCGAGTTGCCCAAGGAACAGACCGTTGCCGAAGGCGAAGAAGCCCCGGCGGTAGAGTGGGAAACCGTCAACCGCGCCAGCGCCCTGTGGACCCGTCCGCGTACCGAGATCAAGGACGAGGAATACCAGGAGTTCTACAAGCACATCGGCCACGACTACGAGAACCCGCTGAGCTGGAGCCACAACAAGGTTGAAGGCAAGCTCGAATACAGCTCGCTGCTCTACGTACCGGCCCGTGCTCCGTTCGACCTGTACCAGCGTGAAGCGCCAAAAGGCCTGAAGCTGTACGTGCAGCGCGTGTTCGTAATGGACCAGGCGGAATCCTTCCTGCCGCTGTACCTGCGCTTTATCAAAGGTGTGGTCGACTCCAACGACCTGTCGCTGAACGTGTCGCGGGAAATCCTGCAGAAAGACCCGATCATCGACTCCATGAAGTCGGCGCTCACCAAGCGCGTACTCGACATGCTGGAAAAGCTGGCGAAGAACGAGCCTGAGCAATACAAGAGCTTCTGGAAAAACTTCGGCCAGGTCATGAAAGAAGGCCCGGCGGAAGATTTTGCCAACAAGGAAAAAATCGCCGGTTTGCTGCGTTTTGCCTCGACTCAGGGTGAAGACGGCGAGCAGGTTGTGTCCCTGGCTGACTACCTGGCACGTGCCAAGGAAGGTCAGGACAAGATCTACTACCTGACCGGCGAAACCTACGCCCAGGTCAAGAACAGCCCGCACCTGGAAGTCTTCCGCAAGAAAGGCATCGAAGTGCTGCTGCTGACCGACCGTATCGATGAGTGGCTGATGAGCTACCTCACCGAGTTCGACGGCAAAACCTTCGTCGACGTGGCCCGTGGTGACCTGGACCTGGGGAACCTGGACTCCGAAGAAGAGAAGAAGGAAGCCGAAGAAGTCGCCAAGTCCAAAGAGGGCCTGGTTGAGCGCATCAAGGCTTCCCTGGGCGAAGCGGTGAGTGAAGTGCGGGTTTCCCATCGCCTGACCGACTCTCCTGCGATCCTGGCCATCGGCGAGCAGGACCTGGGCATGCAGATGCGCCAGATCCTGGAAGCCAGCGGCCAGAAAGTGCCGGATTCCAAGCCGATCTTCGAATTCAACCCGTCTCACCCGCTGATCGAGAAACTCGATGGCGAGCAGAGCGAAGAGCGGTTTGGTGACCTGTCGCACATCCTCTTCGACCAGGCCGCCCTGGCAGCCGGCGACAGCTTGAAGGACCCGGCCGCGTATGTGCGCCGACTGAACAAGCTGTTGGTTGAATTGTCGGTTTAACACCGTTGTAGAAAAACCCGCTTCGGCGGGTTTTTTCGTTTGTGCGCACCTCAACTGGAGTGAATCATGAGCCAAGTCACTGTACGTTCCGTGGTCTATCAGATTGATGGCCAGTCTTATGAAAGCCGTCTGGCGTTCGATGCCAGCCACAAGGGCCCGTTGCCGGGACTGCTGATGGCGCCGAACTGGATGGGCGTGAGTGGGGGGGCCGAAGAGATCGCGAAGGCCGTTGCCGGCAAAGGCTACGTGGTGTTGATTGCCGACCTCTACGGGCAAAACGTACGTCCTTCAAATGGCGATGAAGCGGGCGCGGCGATGATGCCGTTGAAGAATGATCGCCCGTTGCTGAACAAGCGCATGCAAGCAGCGTTAGAGCAACTGCAAGGCCAGACTGAGGCAGCAGTGGACACCTCGAAACTGGCCACCTTCGGCTTCTGCTTTGGCGGTTGCTGCTCCCTGGAGCTGGCCCGTACCGGCGCGCCGCTGAAGGCTGCCGTGTCGTTCCATGGCACCCTGGATACACCGAACCCGGCGGATGCGAAGAACATCAAGGGGTCAGTGCTGGTGCTGCATGGCGCCTCGGACCCGTTGGTGCCCCAAGAGCAACTGCCGGCGTTCGAAGATGAAATGAACGCGGCGGGTGTGGATTGGCAGTTGCTCAGCTACGGCGGTGCGGTGCATTCCTTCACCGACCCCCATGCCAATGTGCCAGGCAAGATGATGTACGACGCCAAGACCGCTGAGCGGGCTTTCCAGTCGATGCATAACTTGTTGGATGAAGTGTTCAAGGGCTGATTCCTCAGCGCCTGATCGGACGCCATCGCAGGCAAGCCAGCTCCTACATTCTAAAATGTGTATACCCATCAAATGTGGGAGCTGGCTTGCCTGCGATAGCTATTTCACAGGCAACTCGATTCTTTCTGACTCCCCCGGCACAGTGGGCCAATCCCCGGCCGCCCAACGCTGTCTCGCCTGCTCGATCACCGCCGGATCACTCGCCACAAAATTCCAGTTGATCCGCCGTGGCCCATCCAGCGGCGCCCCGCCAAATACCATCAGGTGGCAATCACTCTCGGCATACAGGGTCATCTCCTGCCCAGTCGGCAATACCACCAAGCTGTTGACCTCCAGGGCTTCACCGTCCAACTGCACCTCACCCTCCAGCACATACACCGCACGTTCCTCATGTTCATCAGGAATCAACAGGGTGGTGGCGGTTTGCATCTGTACCTCGGCATACAGCGTCGGCGACAGTACCGGCACCGGTGACCTGAGGCAAAAACCATCACCGGCGATCAAACGCACCTGCACGCCGAGGTTATCGCTTTTCGGCAAGCTCGCCGCTGGGTGATGGCTGTAGTGTCCCGGCCCGATCTCGTGGTCCTTGGGCGAGGCCAGCCATACCTGCAGGCCATGCAGGTTGAAGCCACTGGCCTTGACCGCTTCAGGTGTGCGCTCGACGTGGGCAATCGCGCTGCCGGCGGTCATCCAGCTGACATCGCCGGCTTGCACCACCTGGTCCGAGCCAAGGCTGTCCTTATGCTGCAAGACGCCTTCAAACAGGTAAGTAAGGGTGGACAGGCCGATATGGGGATGCTGGCGGATATTCATGCCGTTACCCGGTGCGTAGCGGGTCGGCAGCATGTGGTCGAAAAACACAAAGGGCCCGACGCTGCGGCATTCACGCGAGGGCAGGGGCCGCAGGATAGGCTGGCCTTCTACATCTTCGGGGCGAGGGCGAATCACGGTGAGAGTGGTCATGGGCATCCCAGTCTGAGCGGGTTAGATGCTTTGAGCATAACCCGCTCGATGGGAAGGTGGGGCTATTGGCTGAAGGCACCTTCCGACAATTTCGTCTCGATAGTGACTTCGGCAGTGGTCATCAGCTTATGTACCGGGCATTTATCGGCGACGCGGTGCAGTTCATCGCGCTGGGCGTCGGTGAGTACGCCCTTGAGGGTGAGCTTGACGTTGAGCTTGTATTTACCCTTTTGCTCTTCGGCGCTGTCGTGAGTGACCTCCACGGTCACGCCGGTCAGCGGGATATCTTTTTTCTGCGCGTAGAGCCTCACGGTCAAAGCTTTGCACGACGCCAGCGCAGCATCGAAATAATCGTGGGGGGACGGCGCCGAATCGTCACCGCCCAAGCTCTTGGGCAGGTCGGTAAACAGCTCGTGATTATTGATATTCACGCTGTGACGAAAGTTTTCAGCGTTCAACGTATTAACGGTAACAGGCATGGCAAACCTCGTGAGGGCGCAGGATGAAGGTCATGCAGTTATAGAGCATGCTGGCACTCCAGTGTTCCGGTTTTTTCCATGCTGAACCCTGAAGGCTGGCGCAAGGTCTATCCGTATCAGCCCATATTGAGGTTTTACCGTGTCTGGAACCCGCCTGAGTCTTGCCTTGTTGCTCGCCATCAGCAGCCTTGCCGCGCAGGCCCGTGACTATGCCTACAGCGACGCGCACCTGCATTACGTGGATTTTTTCCAGGAAACCGCTGGTATGGACAAGCTGCTCAAGGCCATGGCGGACAACCGCATTGAGCACGTCATGATTTCCGGGATTCCCGTGGCCAAGAAATGGCACGAAGACGAGCCCAAGCGCCCGCGCTATTACGCCGGTGACGACGCCGATGCTTATTGGTACAGCGCCACGGATGTGATCGTCGCGGCGGCAGTGAATAAACTTTCTCCTGCGCAACGCCAGCACTTTCACCCGTTCCTCGCCGGTTTCAATCCCAACGACAAGAACTCCGCCGCCCACATCCAGCGCATGCTCGACCTCAACCCTGGGCTGTGGCAGGGCATCGGTGAAGTGTTTACCCGCCATGATGACCTCACCGCGCTGACTTCCGGCGACACGCCGCGTGCCAATAACGAAGCCATGACGCGCATCTACCACCTGGCGGCCGAAAACGACCTGCCGGTGATGCTGCATTCCAACATCACCTCCAAACGTGAGCGCAACCCACTGTACCTGGCGGAAGTCGAGCAGCCGTTACGCAACCACCCGCACACGCGTTTTATCTGGGCCCATGCCGGTACCAGCAAGGAAATCCACCGTCATCAGGTGCAAATGGAGTTTTTGCTGCCCACCTTGGCGCGCCTGCTTGAGGCTTACCCCAACCTGTATATCGACTTGTCCTGGAGCATGCTCACACCGTATCTGCTGGACGACGCCGGCAAGCCACGGCCGCAATGGGTTGCGCTGGTGGAGCGCTTCCCGGATCGCTTCATGCTCGGCTCCGATGTTGTGGGGCGCTTCAATAAGTTGGGCAAAGAGATGCGCCGCTTCGATCCTTTCCTCGATGCGTTGCCCGAAGACGTTGCCCACAAGGTCGCGCGCGACAATTTCCTGGCTATCCTGCCCAAGCCGCCTCGCGATGGAGACGCGCGTTGATATCGCGTTTTGATCTTATGCTCATGACCTCAGGTGCCGATAACGTCCAAGAGACCCGCTGCAGGTAGATGCAGTACTTTTGGAAGGAACCCTGGCATGAATATCCGCAGTTTGAATATCGCCCCTCGCGCCGGCCTGGGCTTTGGTGTGCTGGCGTTGATGGTGTTCGTCTTGGGCGGCTTTGCCCTGTTGCAGATGGCTAATATGCGCCAGCAGTCGGACCAGGTGGAGACCAACTGGCTGCCCAGCGTCATGGCGGTGGGGGAGATGAATCAGGATGTGTTGCGCATTCGGGCGCTGACGTTGCGCTTGCTGGTCAACCGCGACCCCCAGGCGGTGGCGCAGAACGAGCAGAAAATCGCCGAGATCAAAACCGGCTTGCATCACGCTGAAGGCGTGTACGAGGCATTGATCGTCTTGCCTGAGGAGCGGGTGCTGTTTGATCGCTTCAAGCTCGAGGAGCAGCAGTACCTGCAACGCCAGGAGCAGGTGGTGGGCTTATCCAAGGCTAATCGGCTGGAGGACGCCATTGCGGTGGTCAATGGCGAAATGAATCAGATGGCCGACCAGATGGCCGTGACGCTGCGTGAGTTGGTCAATCTGAACAAGTCCAGCGCCAACGAGGCCGCCCGGCTGGCACAGCAGGTGTTCAGCCAGTCGCGGGTCTGGGTGATGGTCATGATTGGCGTCACGGCGTTAATCACGATTGGCCTGGCGGTGTGGCTGACACGCAGCATCGTGCTGCCGTTGGCACAGTCGTTGAAAGTGGCCCAGGGCGTTGCCAGTGGCGACTTGACGGGCGACATCAGGCTCAGTGGCAGCGACGAGCCAGCGCGCTTGCAACAGGCGCTCAAGCGTATGCAGGAGAGCTTGCGCGACACTATCCGGCGCATATCAGAATCATCGAACCAATTGGCGTCGGCTTCCGAAGAGCTCAGTTGCGTCACCGAGGATGCGACCCGTGGCTTGCACCAGCAGAACCAGGAAATCGAACAGGCGGCCACGGCCGTCAATCAGATGACGGTGGCGGTGGAGGAGGTGGCGAGCAATGCCGTGGCCACGTCCCAGGCGTCTCGCGAATCCGACCGCATTGCCCAGCAAGGGCGTGAACAGGTGCAGCAGACGGTGGTGTCGATTGAAGCCCTCGCCACCGATGTGACCGCCAATGTGACCCAGGTCGAAGCGCTGGCGCAAAAGGTCTATGGCATCAGCACAGTGCTGGATGTGATTCGCTCGATTGCCGAGCAAACCAACTTGCTGGCACTGAACGCGGCGATTGAAGCGGCGCGAGCAGGGGATGCCGGGCGCGGGTTTGCGGTGGTAGCCGATGAGGTGCGGGCCTTGGCTCATCGCACACAACAGTCGACCCAGGAAATCGAGCAGATGATCAGCGGGATTCAGCAGGGCACCGACCAGGCTGTCAGCTCGATGCAACAGAGCAACACACGGGCGCGCTCCACACTGGAGATCGCCAAATCGGCGGGCATGGCCCTGGAAGAGATTGCCTCGGCATTCACCTTGATCAACGAACGCAACCTGGTGATTGCCAGTGCCTCTGAGCAGCAGGCGGCGGTGGCGCGGGAGGTGGATCGTAACCTGATGAATATCCGCGACCTGGCACATCAGACCTCTACCGGCGCTAATCAGACCAGCGCAGCGAGCCAGGAGTTGTCGCGGTTGGCGGTGGATCTGAATTCGATGGTGGCGCGGTTTTCGGTGTAGGGCGGGGAACCGGGTTGGCCCAATCGCAGGCAAGCCAGCTCCCACACTGGACCGTATTCCTTCAGGGTGAACGCGGTCGAAGGTGGGAGCTGGCTTGCCTGCGATAAAGGCGACGCGGTTTCAAATCAAACGCAAAAAAAAGCCCCGAACCAGTCGGGGCTTTTTCGTGTGATCAACCTGCGGGCTTACTTGCCCTGCCAGCGCTTGAGTACCAAGGTGGCATTGGTGCCACCAAAACCAAAGCTGTTGCTCATCACGGTGTCGATCTTGGCGTTTTCAACGGTCTTGGTCAGGATCGGCATATCGGCCACAACCGGATCAATCTCGTCGATGTTGGCCGAGCCGGCCATGAAGTTGCCTTCCATCATCAGCAGGCAATAGATCGCTTCGTGAACGCCAGCGGCGCCCAGGGAGTGACCCGACAGGCTCTTGGTGGAGCTGATTTTCGGAGCCTTGTCGCCAAATACCGCACGCACGCCTTCCATTTCCTTGGCATCGCCGACCGGGGTCGAGGTGCCGTGGGTGTTCAGGTAGTCGATTGGGGTGTCGACGGTGGACATTGCCATCTGCATGCAGCGGATGGCGCCTTCACCGCTTGGCGCAACCATGTCGTAGCCGTCGGACGTCGCGCCATAGCCAACGATTTCCGCGTAGATCTTCGCGCCACGGGCCAGGGCGTGTTCCAGCTCCTCGACCACCACCATGCCACCACCGCCGGCGATGACGAAACCGTCACGCTTGGCGTCGTAAGCGCGGGAGGCTTTTTCTGGGGTTTCGTTGTACTGGGTGGACAATGCACCCATGGCGTCGAACAGGAACGACTGGCTCCAATGCTCTTCTTCACCGCCGCCGGCAAATACGATGTCCTGCTTGCCCAGTTGGATCTGCTCAACGGCAGTCCCGATGCAGTGGGCGCTGGTGGCGCATGCGGAGGAGATCGAGTAGTTCACGCCCTTGATCTGGAATGGCGTAGCCAGGCAAGCGGAAACGGTGCTGCCCATGGTCCGCGTGACACGGTAAGGGCCGACGCGCTTCACGCCTTTTTCGCGCAGGATATCCAGCGCTTCCATCTGGTTGAGGGTCGATGCGCCGCCGGAGCCGGCGATCAGGCCGGTGCGTACGTTCGAAACCTGGTCTTCGCTCAAGCCGGAGTCCGCGATCGCGTCTTTCATGGCCAGGTAGGCGTAGGCGGCAGCGTGGCCGACGAAGCGATAGATCTTGCGATCGATCAGTTCTTCGAGGGGCAGGTCAATGGAGCCGGAAACCTGGCTACGCAGACCCATTTCGGCATATTCCGGGTTGAAGCGGATGCCAGGGCGACTTGCACGCAGGTTAGCGGTGACGGTCTCTTTGTCATTGCCCAGGCAAGAAACGATGCCCAGACCAGTGATAACGACGCGGCGCATGCGGATAACCCTTAAAAGTTGTCAGTGGAAGTAAATACGCCGACCCGAAGGCCTTCGGCAGTATAGATCTCGCGACCGTCGACAGTCACCGAACCGTCGGCGATGGCCAGGTTCAGCTTGCCCTTGAGGACGCGCTTGATTTGAATGTTGTAGGTGACTTTCTTGGCGCTCGGCAGTACCTGGCCAAAGAACTTCACTTCGCCCGAACCCAGGGCGCGACCGCGGCCCGGCAGGCCTTGCCAGCCCAGGTAGAAACCGACCAGCTGCCACATGGCATCAAGGCCCAGGCAGCCTGGCATCACAGGGTCGCCTTCGAAGTGGCAAGCGAAGAACCACAGGTCAGGGGTGATATCCAGCTCGGCGACCAATTCACCTTTGCCGTACTTGCCACCCTCTTCGCTGATATGGGTGATGCGATCCACCATCAGCATGTTCGGGGCGGGCAGTTGCGCGTTACCTGGGCCGAACAGCTCACCGCGACTGCAGCGCAGCAGGTCTTCCCGAGTAAAGGCGTTTTGTTTGGTCATGCGAGCTCCTCAATAATCCCATGCGGCTGGGTTGGGCAAATCTTCCCGAACCGAATGAAGCGTTCATGCCTCATAGCGGCAGCCTACACATAGACTATTGCGTTGTAGTGAAAGTCACAGCGGCAAGGCACTGAATGTACACTTGTTCACTGAAATTTTAAACCGGGCCTGTTTATCAGCCCGTTCGGGTGCCTAAGACTGCCCCACTTTCGTCTTTCACGCCAGTCGCAGTTGGCTGATGGCGCGGCGCTATTGCACCCAGCGCTGCAGGATTTGCTGCAAATCCGTGCGTTTGAACGGCTTGGCCAGGTAATCGTTCATTCCGGCTGCCAGGCAGGCTTCGCGATCGCCCTGCAAGGCGTTGGCCGTCAGGGCGATGATCGGCAGATCGGCGCAGCCGGGCAGTTGGCGAATCTGCCGCGTGGCCTCGTAGCCATCAATCAGGGGCAGGCGGCAATCCATCAGGATGGCGGTGAAAATCAAGCTCTCGGCGCTGCGGATCGCCTCGGCGCCGTCCGTGGCCAGGCTGACTTCGAAGCCCAGGCTGCGCAGCATCGCTTCGACCACGGTGCGGTTGACCGGGTTGTCCTCCACCAACAGTACGTGGCGCCCATCGCCCGCGCTGGCTTTGCCAAGCGCATCAGGAGCGGCGACCGGCACATGCTGCTGGTCAATGGCCAGCGGAATCTCCAAGGTGAACACTGAGCCTCGACCTTCTTCGCTCTGGGCGCGCAAGGTGCCGCCCATACGTTCGGCCAGGGTGCGCGCAATCGGCAGGCCCAGGCCCGTGCCACCGTAACGCCTGGAAATGGAGCTGTCGGCCTGCTGGAAGGCATCGAACATCGAATCCAGGCGTTCGGCAGAAATACCGATGCCGCTGTCGCGCACGGTGCAGGTGAACCACAGCAACTCATGGTCCAGGGTTTGCCAGTGGGGCTCGACGGTCACGCTGCCATGTTCGGTAAATTTCAATGCATTGCCGATCAGGTTTACCAGAATCTGACGGATCCGCGTCGGGTCGCCGCGCACCCGCAGGGCTTCCAGGCCCATGGGGATGGGCAACTCCAGGCTCAGCCCGCGCTGTTGGGCACTGTGCTGGAACGCTTGGGCGCAGCTGCTGATCAGGTCCGCCAGGTTGAACGGAATATGCTCCAGCTCCAGTGCGGCGCGTTCAATGCGTGAGAAATCGAGGATGTCATTGATCACCTTGAGCAAGTGCTCGGTAGACTCCGAAGCCAGCGCCGCATACTCGGTCTGCTCCTCGGTCATCTCGGTGGTTTCCAGCAGTTGCAGCATGCCCAGCACGCCATTCATGGGCGTGCGCAGTTCATGGCTCATCATCGCCAGGAAATCCGACTTGGCGTTGTTCGCCCGCTCGGCTTCTTCACGGGTCTGGATCAACTGGGCCATGGCTTGTTGCTGTTCGCGACTGGCCTGGTGAAGGCCCTCGGCCAGGTTGTTGATATGCCGCGAGAGGTCGCCCAGTTCCGAGTCATCGACGATGGGCAATGGCGTCTTGTAATCGCCTTGCTGGATGGCCTTGACCGCATGCCCCATGGCGCTGATCGGCTTTGACAGGCTCGCCGACAAGCGCCGCGCCAGCAGGAAGGTAAACAGCAGGGCGAACAAGGCCAGGATCCCGGCCTTGAACAGGATCTCCTGCTGGCGCTGGCTGAACGCATCATTGGACATGCCCACGATCACCCGCCCCAGGTAGTCCGCGCGGGGGGCCTTGGGTTCGTTGAGGTTGTCCTGGAAAAAGTCATTGTTGAGCTGGATGTGTTGCAGGCGGATCGGTGCCTGGAACACCTTCACCGACAGCGAGCGATCATGTCGCTCGGACGGCTGCTCCACGTACACCAGGATGTTCTCGGCGCTGTCCTGGATCTCCAGGAAGCGTACATGGGGCGTGGCCAGGGTTGCACGCAGCAGGGATTCAAGCACGTCGTTGTTGCCGGAAATCACGCCGTACTCAGTGGCGGGCGCCAGCTGGTTGGCGATCAATTGACCGGTGTGGTCCAGTTCCTGGCGCAAATCCTGGATGCGCACAAAGGTGAAGAAGGTGATGAGCAGCAGGGTCAACAGCAGCGCGGGGCCCAGGGTAATGAGCTGGGTGCGGGTGTTGATATCCCAACGACGACGCAAGGTCATGGACGTTGTTCTCCTTCGGCCAAGCGGGCGGCAACGGCGACTTCATCGACCTGTTCGATGCCCAGTGAGCGTGCGACTTGCGGGTTGCCCACGACTTTGAAGTGTTCAGGGTAGAGCGTGTGCGGCCAATTGGCCGGCGGCTGGTCCAGCAGATGGTCCAGCACGGCGAGCCAGTCGGCCTGATCGCTGTAGGTGCTGGCCAGGCTGCCGGCCCGCACAAAGCCGGCATTGGGCCCCACCAACGGCAGTTGTCGGGCGTAACTGCTCAGCAACAGGTTTTTTACGGTTTTGGGGTTGTACAGGTTCGGATCGTCCAGGCCCAGTAGCACGTCGCTGTTCTTGAACAGGTTTTGCAACGGGCGGCTGTCACTGGTGTTGTCCCAGAGCTGGGGCACGATTTCCAGGCCGATGGGCTTGGCGGCCTGCATCAGTTCGCGCAGCAGGAACTCACTGCCGGCATCGTAAAGCACGCCAACGCGCTGGGCCTGGGGCAGGATATGGGCGATCAGGCGCAACTGACGCTCCAGCGGCGGGTCGCTCCAGAGCAGGCTGATTTTCGCCGGGTGCGTGTTGCCCAGGCGTTGCCGGGCCTGGAGGCGGCTGATGCGCAACACCAGAGCGGGCGGCCCCTGGGCATCCTGCAGGCGCCAGTCGAGGCCGGGCAGGTCGAGGAGGATCAAACGGGTGCTGGCGGGCAAGTCCCTGGGCGCCGGCAACTCGTTGAGGGGGGTAAAGCTGACCTGGTCGTTGGGGCGCTGTTGGGCAAGTGCCTGAGTAAAGGCGCGCACACCGGCACCGTCCTCGGCGGCCGTGAGCAGGATGCTGGCACTCCAGGCCGGCGCTGCCAGCAGCAGGCACGCCAGCAGCAGGCCGCGGCGCCACAATCGTGAAACCAGGAGGCGTGTCATCCGTGACTGATCGGCCATGTCAGAAGTCCAGCTCGGCGCTGAAGTAGAGAACGTGGCGATGGTCGTAGTTGTTGTCCGCCCAGGTGGTGGGTTGGTTATCCAGGCGTTGTTGCAACATGCCCGCCAGCTCCACGTTGGTTTTGCCTACGGCAATGCGCTTGGCCACCCGCAGGTCGACCCGCTGGAAGCGATATTGGTTGAGTGCGTCGTCGCCATAGTAGAACAAGGCGCTGGACCACCCCTGGCCCCATTCACGCAGCCAACCGGCCGAGCCGCTGTTACGCGCGGTTTGCGCTTTGTCCAGCGGGTTGCTGGAGGTGGCGTCTACATAAGCATAGGTCAGGCGCAGGCGGTCGGCGCTACTCACGCGCCAGTCGAACTGTGACTCGGCACCGGTGAAGCGCGAGCTGTTGGCGTTACTGGCGATGTACTGGTTGTTGCGCAGCGGCGAGCTGATCATGTCGGTGATTTCGTCATAGAACAGCTTCACGTCGACATTCAGCCCCAGCTCGGCAAAGAAGCCGTTGTAGCCCAGCTCGCGTGAGCGCATCAACTCTTTGTCGAGGTTGCCGGGGCCGCGCGTCACGACAAAATATTGCCCGGCGTTTTGCCCGTAGGTCGGGGAGCTGAGATTGGTGACACGGTAGCTCCAGTTGACGTTGTTCTCGAACATGTCCGGCGAGCGGATCGCCTCGGAGTAAACCGCGCGCAAGCCGTGGCGGGGGTTGATCAGGTAATTGACCGCCACACGGGGCGTCAGCGAGTTGCCGCTCAGGTGCGTGTCTTCGTACATGGCGCCACCTTGCAGTAGCCAGTGTTCGCTGGCGCGCCATTCCAGATGCCCGAACAGACGCCAGGTGGTGTCGTCCAGGGTGCCATTGAAGTAGGTCTCGGAGTCGGCGCGGTCGTAGCGGTAATTCATGCCGCTGACCAGGCGCAGGCTGTCGGAGAGGCTGAGCGTGTCCTGAATCTCCACGTCGTAGCGGCTCTCACGGGCGCTCTGGTCGATATCGCCGCACACGCTCTGGTTGGCGCCGTTGCGCCACTGGCCCAGCACCTGATTGGCCAAGGCCTGTTCGGCGGCGCTGCCGGGTGGTGCGGAGCCTTGGCTGTAGGTGTCCATGTGCCGCGCCAGCTGTTCGGCATAGTTGGGGTTGAGCTGCCATAGCTGGGTCAGCTCCGGGCTGAACGAGACCTTGGCGTCACAGGCTTTCCAGATTTGCTTGCGGTCCCATTGCTGTGCCGAACCTTGGATATACAGGCTGTGGTCGGGGTTGAAGTCGAAGTTCCAGCGCAGGGAGCCCGCATAGTCTTTGGCGGTGGCGTCGGAATTGCTACCGCCTTCGGTAATCCCGGCAAACACCGGGGTGTAGGTATAAGGGCGCTGGTTCGTGCCTTCCTTGACGTTCAGTTGCCAATCGAGGCTTTGTTGCCCATTCAAGGTCTGGCTCACCGCCAGGCTGAAACGGTTGAGACGGCGCCCGTCACGGCGGTCGGCGCCGGCTGCGTCGCTGTCAAAACCATCGTCCTGTTGCCCGGACAGGGACAAGCGCAAATCGCCGGTCTCCCAGCCCACACCCTGGCTGGCATAGAAGTCATTGATGCCACGTTCGCCACGGACCACCTTTATCCGTGAACCCTGGCTGTTGGCCGGCGAGCGGGTGAGGATATTCACCACCGCCATCAGTGCATTGGCGCCGTAGCTGACGGTGTTGGGGCCGCGAAAGACCTCGATGCGCTCGATATCCTCCATGGCCACCGGGATATCGCTCCAGTCCACCGTGGCCAGGCCAGCGCGGTAGACCGAGCGCCCGTCGATCAACACCTGCATGCGCCGGGCATCACTGGCGCTGGTGCCGTGGTAGTTCACCGAGGCCTGGTTGCCGCTGGTGTAGCCGACCATCATCCCGGGAACCAGTCGCAGCAGTTCCGAGATGTCCCGGGCACCACTGGCCTTGATCAGCTCGCTGTCGATCACCGTCATGCTGCCGGGCACGGCGGCGGCCGATTGCTTGAGGCGCGTGGCGGTCAAGACCTGGGGCAGCGGCTGGCTGTCGAGGAACAGGTCGTCGGCCTGTGCGCAGGTAGCGCACACCAGCATCAATAACAGTGATGAGCGAGGAGGAGGGCCTAGATACACGGCACGGCCTTGTTAATTGCGGATAGCCGACCATGTTAACCGAGGCGCGGCTATTTGCCAGTCGTCGGACTTGCATTTACTTCGCACACCCGTGGCATTTTCTGACAAAACCGCGAATTGATAGGGGGGCTGGCCGCAAGCCGGGCGCCCCGTATAATGCCGCCATCGCCACTGGTATGGATTAACGGATTGCATATGACTGAACAGCGCCCTATTGCGGTCCTGGGAGGCGGAAGTTTTGGTACCGCCGTGGCTAACCTGCTGGCCGAGAACGGCCACGCGGTGCGTCAGTGGATGCGCGACCCCGAGCAGGCCGAAGCCATTCGCGTGCATCGCGAAAACCCCCGTTACCTTAAAGGTATCAAGATTCATCCTGCCGTCGAACCGGTGACCGACCTGCTGGACACCCTCACGGCTTGCGACCTGTGCTTCGTCGCGCTGCCTTCCAGCGCCTTGCGTTCGGTATTGGCGCCCCACGCCGAACGCCTGGCTGGCAAGTTGTTGGTCAGCCTGACCAAGGGCATCGAAGCCCACACCTTCAAGTTGATGAGTGAAATCCTCACCGAAATCGCCCCTCAGGCGCGCATTGGCGTGCTGTCCGGGCCAAACCTTGCGCGGGAAGTCGCCGAGCACGCGTTGACCGCCACCGTGGTCGCCAGTGAAGACGAGGCCTTGTGCGAGCGCGTCCAGGCGGTGCTGCATGGCCGTACTTTCCGGGTCTACGCCAGCGCTGATCGCTTCGGCGTCGAATTGGGCGGCGCCTTGAAAAACGTCTACGCGATCATCGCCGGCATGGCCGTGGCCCTGGGCATGGGCGAAAACACCAAGAGCATGCTGATCACCCGTGCCCTGGCCGAGATGACGCGTTTTGCGGTGAACCAGGGCGCCAACCCCATGACCTTCCTCGGCCTGGCGGGCGTGGGTGACTTGATCGTCACCTGCTCATCGCCTAAAAGCCGCAACTATCAGGTTGGATTTGCCCTGGGCCAAGGGCTGAGCCTGGAGGAGGCGGTGACGCGCCTGGGTGAAGTGGCCGAAGGGGTCAACACCCTCAAGGTTTTGAAGGCCAAGGCCCAGGAAGTGGGCGTGTACATGCCGCTGGTCGCCGGGCTGCACGCGATCCTGTTCGAAGGGCGCACCTTGAACCAGGTCATCGAGTTACTGATGCGGGCCGAGCCCAAGACCGATGTCGACTTCATTTCCACCAGTGGTTTTAACTGAGGAGCGCGTCATGAACGATCCCAAAGCTGCCCCCCCATACGAGTCGATTGTCTTGCGCATCCTGTGGATGCTGGTGTTTGCGCTGGTGTGGCAGGTGGCGCAATTCCTGCTCGGCGCGTTGGTGGTGGTGCAATTGATTTACCGGCTGGTCTACGGAGCGCCGAACCTGGGCCTGATGAACTTTGGCGACAGCCTCAGCCAGTTCCTGGCGCAGATTGGCCGCTTCGGCAGCTTCCACACCGAGCAAAAGCCCTGGCCGTTCGCCGATTGGCCAACCCCACGTGCGCCCGAAGGCGAAGCGGCCCACAGCGTACCGCCGGCACCGCACCCGGTGCGTGATGAAGAGCCGAAGCTATGAAGGTATGGATTCTGCGTCACGGTGAAGCTGAAGGGCACGCACCCACGGACGCCGAGCGCAACCTTACCGAGCATGGGCGTGCCGAAGTCTTGCGCAGTGCTGCGCACCTGATTGGCCAGCCCTTGGGCGCCATCATTGCCAGCCCTTATGTAAGGGCGCAACAGACGGCGCAGTTGGTGCGCGATGTGCTGGGGTTTCAGCCCGAAATCCGTACTGTGCCGTGGCTGACGCCCGATGGGGATGTTCAGCGAGTGCTGGAGAAGCTCGACAGCGATGACGACGTGCTGTTGGTCAGCCACCAACCGCTGGTGGGCAGCCTGATCAGTTTTTTGCAGCATGGGCATCAGCGTCAGCCACAGCCGATGTACACGGCCAGCCTGGCGGAGCTTGAGGGTGATTTTCCGTTGGCGGGGTTGATGAGTCTGGTGGGTGTGAAGAATCCCTAGGCATCGTGCGACGCTGTGGCGAGGGCGCTTGCTCCCGCGACGGCCTGCCGCCGACGCCTATCCCGCTGACACCCCGCGATCCAACTGTGGGAGCTGGCTTGCCTGCGATGACGGCTTGACAGCCGACGCCTATCTACATGACACCCCCGCAATCCAAATGTGGGAGCTGGCTTGCCTGCGATGACGACCTGACAGGCGACACCGTTATACCGAGTACATATCCATTCCTGCGGTAACGGCCACTTAGAGTTCCGCCCTGACTTTTGGAAAAGGACCCGGAATTCCGGCCAGCGTGGTTCGACGGGGCGCCTGAGATCAAGATCAAGAGCAGATCAAGAGCGGCTCGCTTCGCATCGTGGTTAGCGACAAGCCATTTCCTTTACCTGTGCTATACCGTCAACCAAGCAAGTGCTTGGTCGGCTGTATCTCGGATCACAAAGGAGCGCGTCCCATGCCTGTCGCTTTTCGTTTGCCGTTGCAGGTCTTCTTCGAGCGTGAAGCGCGGCACCCGCGCAAAGTCTTCCTCGTTCAGCCCATCGGCGGCGGTGAGGTGCAGGCCCTCACCTGGGGCGATGTCGGCCACCAGGTCCGTTGCGCTGCGCACTGGCTGCGTGCGCGGGAGTTGCCCCAGGGTTCGCACATTGCCTTGATTTCAAAAAACTGCGCCCACTGGATCATCGCCGACCTGGCGATCTGGATGGCCGGGCATGTGTCGGTGCCGCTTTATCCCAACCTCACCGCGGACTCAGTCGCCCATGTGCTGACTCACTCGCAGGCGCGGTTGGCGCTGATCGGCAAGCTTGATGATTGGTCGGCGATGGCGCCTGGCATCCCTGCGGGTGTCCCGACTATCAGCCTGCCGCTGTGTCCTGACGGGGCTTTCGATTTCAACTGGGCGAACCTGCAAGCCTGCTCGCCGATTCAGGACAACCCGCTACCGGATGCCGACAGCCTGGCTACCATCATCTACACCTCCGGCACGACCGGCCTGCCCAAAGGGGTGATGCACAGTTTCGGCGCCTTGGGGTGTGCTGCCACGCGCGGTACTGAGTTGTTTGGCCTGGGAGAGGATGACCGGTTGCTGTCGTACCTGCCGCTGTGCCATGTGGCGGAGCGAATGTTTGTGGAAATGGCGTCGATCTATACCGGGCAAACCGTTTTTTTTGCTGAGAGCCTGGAGACCTTCCTGACCGATTTGCGCAGGGCGCGGCCGACGGCCTTGTTTGGCGTGCCGCGCATCTGGACCAAATTCCAACTGGGCGTCTACGCCAAAATCCCGGAAAAACGCCTTGATACCCTGTTACGCCTGCCTTTTATCGGCAAGCGCGTCGGCCATAAAGTCCTCGCCGGCCTGGGTCTGGACGCGCTACGCATCGCCCTGTCCGGCGCCGCGCCAGTGCCCGAGGCGTTGCTGCGTTGGTATCAGCGCCTGGGCCTGGATGTGCTGGAGGTATATGGCATGACCGAAAACTGCGGCTATTCCCATGTGTGTCGCCCAGGTGGGCAAACGCTTGGTTGGATCGGCCAGCCCTGCCCAGGCGTGCAAGTGCGTATCGACCCGTCAGGCGAAGTGCAGGTACACAGTGGCGCGACCATGTTGGGCTACTTCAAGGACCCGCAGAAAACCGCGGATACGCTCACCGCAGATGGCTTCCTGCGCACGGGTGACAAGGGCGAGCAGGACGCGGACGGTCGCCTGCGCCTGACCGGACGCCTCAAGGAAATTTTCAAGACCAGCAAAGGCAAATACGTGGCCCCGGCGTCGATTGAAAACCGCCTGGCCGAACATGCACGTATTGAACAGGTGTGTGTGGTCGGCGAGGGGCTCAGCGCGCCGATAGGGCTGTGCGTTTTGTCGGCACCCGGCGAGGACCGCCAAGCCCTCGGCAGTGGTCTTGAACGCTGGCTGGCACAGGTGAACGCGGGCCTGGACAAGCACGAACGCATGGGGCAATTGGTGGTGGTGAAAGACCACTGGGCGGTGGAAAACGGTTTTCTCACGCCGACCTTGAAGATCAAACGCAACGTGATCGAGTCGACGTACGGGCCACAATTGCAAGCATGGAGCGCGCGCGCCGAAACCGTTCTGTGGCAGGATTAGGGTCGTAATAAAACCAACAAGGACAACCGTATGAGCCTGTGGCGTACCCAACCGAATATCGAACACCTCAACGCGATCCAGAAAAACACCATCGGTGAAATGCTGGATATTCGTTTCGAAAGCTTCGACGACGAATCCCTTACCGCCAGTATGGTGGTCGACCACCGCACCCATCAGCCCTACGGCCTGCTGCACGGCGGGGCCTCGGTGGTGCTGGCCGAAAGTGTCGGCTCCATGGCCGCCTACTTGTGCATTGATGCAAGCAAGTTCTATTGCGTGGGCCTGGAGGTCAACGCCAACCATCTGCGCGGTGTGCGCAGCGGTCGGGTGACGGCGGTGGCCAAGGCTATTCATATCGGGCGCACTACCCAAGTGTGGGACATCCGTTTGAGCAGCGACGAGGGCAAGGCCAGTTGTGTCTCGCGCCTGACCATGGCCGTGGTGCCGCTGGGTGAACAACCGCCGGCGCGATAGGCGTGGCGTGAGTGTCATCATTCCTGGCAGTTACAGTCATTGCTGTAGAGGCCGGGCATGGTGACAATCCCCCTCTGTTTTTGTTGATGGAACCTGTATGTCGCAGCACGTGTTTTTTACCCACGCCAATGGCTTCCCTTCGGCCACTTACGGCAAGCTGTTTGCCGCCCTGGCCCCGGAATATGCGGTGGCACATCTGCCGCAGCACGGTCACGACCCCAGGTTCCCGGTGGATGATAACTGGCAGAACCTGGTGGACGAACTGATCCACCATCTGGAGCAGCAGCCAGAACCGGTATGGGGCGTGGGCCATTCCCTGGGAGGCGTGCTGCATTTGCACGCGGCCATGCGCTGCCCGCACCTGTACCGGGGCGTGGTGATGCTGGATTCGCCGGTGCTCACCCGCGCAGACCGCTGGGTGATCCGCGCTGCCAAGCGCTTTGGTTTTATCGACCGCCTCACCCCGGCTGGGCGCACGCTTGGCCGGCGCGAAGAATTCACCGACCTGGACACCGCGCGCAGCTATTTCGCCGGCAAGACCCTGTTCCGTGGCTTTGACCCCGATTGCTTTGACGCGTACCTGCAACATGGTCTGCAGCAAGTGGGCGATCGCCTGCGCCTGCGGTTCGACCCAGCCACCGAAATCAGCATCTATCGCGGCGTGCCCCACACCAGCCCGGGCCAGGTGCGCCAGTTGAAGGTGCCGCTGGCCGTGGTGCGTGGCCGCCAGAGCCGGGTGGTGATGCGTCACCATGCCAGCGGTGTCGACCGCTTGCCCATGGGCGAAATGCTCACCATGCCCGGGGGCCATATGTTCCCTCTTGAACGCCCCCAGGACACCGCTGCCTTGATCAAAAACCTGTTCGCCCGCTGGCAGGCCCGCGAGCGCAGTTGCGCATGAGTACGCCTGTCGAAGAGGTTCGCCTGAGCTTGCCGCACATCGAATTGGCCGCGCATCTGTTCGGGCCCGAGGATGGGCTGCCGGTGATTGCTTTGCATGGCTGGCTGGACAACGCCAACAGCTTTGCGCGCCTGGCGCCCAAGTTGCACGGGTTGCGCATCGTCGCCCTGGACATGGCGGGGCATGGGCATTCGGCGCACCGCCCGGCTGGCGCCGGTTATGCCTTGTGGGATTACGTCTACGACGTGCTGCAGGTGGCCGAGCAACTGGGCTGGAAACGTTTTGCCTTACTTGGCCACTCCCTTGGCGCCATAGTCTCCCTGGTGTTGGCCGGGGCCTTGCCGGAGCGGGTGACACACCTGGGCCTGATCGACGGCGTGATCCCACCGACCGCCAGCGGCGAGAACGCGGCCGAGCGCCTGGGCATGGCGTTGCAGGCGCAATTGAGCCTGCAGGACAAGCGCAAACCCGTCTACAACAGCCTTGATCGGGCCGTTGAGGCGCGGATGAAAGGCGTGGTGGCGGTCAGCCGTGAAGCGGCGCAACTCCTGGCCCAGCGCGGTTTGATGCCGGTGCCGGGCGGTTACACTTGGCGCAGCGATAGCCGCCTGACCCTGGCGTCGCCGATGCGCCTGACCGATGAACAGGCCATGGCTTTCGTGCGAAGGGTAGGGTGCCCTACGCAGTTGGTGGTCGCGGCTGACGGCATGCTGGCGAAACATTCCGAATTGCTTTCTCAGCTACCTTTCACGATTACCACGCTGCCAGGCGGCCATCATTTACACCTGAATGACGAGCCCGGTGCAGCTCTTGTTGCAGACTGTTTCAATCGGTTCTTCTCCACGCCTTGACTTGGCGGGGTCAACTGCCGAGGCTGGGCGGATTGAAAGGGAGTCAACCATGAACACACTCAATATTGCTGTGACCACCATTGGCCAGGGCTCATTGATCCGATGAGCCTGGGTAAAGGATGTATCCGTGCCCTAGGCCTTTGCTGTTTCAGCCCCCTGGTATTTGCCGCCGATCTGCCCGGCAGCCAGGATCTACCGGCGGTAGCCCGTCAGGTTGATGCGCAAATCGTCGATTACCGCCCCGCTGAAGACAAGGAACGCATCTACCCCATGGGCGCAATCCGCAAGATCAGCGGCCAGTTGCGCTACGAAGGCCAGGCCATCGCACGCGGCCCAGCCACTGCCATCACCTATGAACTACCCGCCGAACACAGCTCCAGCGCCGCCTTTACCGCAACACGCGAAGCCTTGCAGGCCAAGGGCGCGCAGTTGTTGTTCTGGTGCAAGGCCCGCGATTGTGGCGAAAGCAGCCTGTGGGCCAACGAGGTGTTTGGTAACGCCAAGCTAGTGGGCGCCGACGGCCAACAGGAGTACCTGCTGCTTCGCCTGGCCGCCCCGCAGGACAATTCCCTGGTCGCGCTGTATGGCATTACCCGCGGTAACCGTCGCGCCTACCTGCATGTGGAGCAACTCGACGCTAGCGCGCCTCTGGGCAACCTGCTGCCCACCTCGGCCACCCTGCTGCGTGAACTCAAAAGCACCGGCGAGCTGGATTTCCCCGCGCTGGGCGCCGAGCCTGATGACACCTGGGTGACCTTGATATCCCGTGCCTTGAACCTCGACACCACCCTGCGCGTGAGCCTGAGCGGGCCGCACACCGAGGCCTGGCGCCAGGCGCTGGTGGAGAAGGGCGTGCGCACCGCCCGTCTGGAAACCGGCGCCGGTGAAACCCAAGGACTGCATCTGCATCTGATACGCTAAGCATCACACGGGCGAACGGACCCGCGCCGTTCGCCTAAGCTCTCTTCCTACAGCCTTCTTCTCGAGATACCCGATGCTCAATAACGATCGCCTGCTGGTGCAAATCCTGCTGCTGGTGCTGTTTGGTGCCAGCTTCTGGGTCATGGCGCCGTTCTGGTCGGCGCTGTTCTGGGGCGCGGTGCTGGCATTTGCCAGCTGGCCGCTGATGCGTTTGCTCACCCGTTGGCTCGGCGGCCGGGAGTCCCTGGCCGCTGGCATCTTGACGTTGGGCTGGATGTTGCTGGTGGCGGTGCCATTGGTATGGCTGGGGTTCAACCTGGCGGACCATGTGCGTGATGCGGTGGCGCTGATCAAGGACATCCAGGTCGACGGCTTGCCCGAGGCGCCGACCTGGTTGGGGTCGATCCCCTTTGTAGGCGAGCGCCTGGTGGCGACCTGGGACAGCATTGATCAACAAGGCGCGGCGCTGATGGTGAGCATCAAGCCGTACCTGGGCCAGGTCGGCAATTGGTTGTTGGCGCGCAGTGCGCAAATTGGCGGCGGCATTCTCGAGCTGACCCTGAGCCTGGTCTTCGTATTCTTTTTCTACCGTGACGGGCCGCGCCTGGCGATGTTTGTGCACCGCCTGTTGGAGCGCCTGATCGGCGAACGCGCCGGCTATTACATCGAACTGGTGGCTGGCACGGTACAGCGAGTGGTCAATGGTGTGATCGGCACCGCTGCGGCCCAGGCGCTGCTGGCGCTGATCGGCTTTCTGATCGCCGGCGTACCGGGCGCGCTGGTACTGGGTATCGTGACTTTCCTGCTCAGCCTTATTCCCATGGGGCCGCCGCTGGTGTGGATCCCGGCCACGGCGTGGCTGGCGTGGAAGGGCGACTACACCTACGCGGTATTCCTGGGCGTGTGGGGCACGTTCGTGATCAGCGGCGTGGATAACGTGCTCAAGCCGTACCTGATCAGCCGTGGCGGCAACCTGCCGTTGGTGATTGTGTTGTTGGGTGTATTTGGCGGGTTGATAGCGTTCGGCTTTATCGGCCTGTTTATTGGCCCGACGTTGCTGGCGGTGGCCTACAGCCTGTTGACAGACTGGAGCGCGAGCCAGGCGCAAGTGCGTCGTGAAGACAAACCGTGTAACTGATGGGTGTACCTAACTGTGGTGCGCCGCGGTACTTGTGGGAGCTGGCTTGCCTGCGATAGCGGTGGGCCAGCCAACACTTCATCGACTGACACTGCGCAATCGCAGGCAAGCCAGCTCCCACATTTGGATCGCGGCGCGTCAGGTAAATGGGAGTGCTTAAACCCTCGGCAACCACATCACCGCCGTCAACCCACCGCCCGGTGTATCTTCCAGGCTCAGGTGGCCGCCGAGTCGCTCGACGGCCTCCCTGGCAATGGTCATCCCCAAACCGACCCCTCCGGAATTGCGGTTGCGCGACCCTTCCAGGCGAAAGAACGGCTCGAACACCGCTTCGCGCTTATCGGCGGCGATTCCCGGGCCGTGGTCGATCACCCGGATTACCAACGCACCGCGGCTGTCGGCCAGTTCCACCCGGGCGGTGCCGGCATAGCGCAGGGCGTTATCGATCAAATTGTTCAGGCATGAACGCAGGGCCATCGGCTGTACCTGCAACGGTGTACAGGTGCCGGCAAACTGCACGTCGCGGCCTTGGTCCTGGGCGTTTTCACTCAGGGATTCCACCAACGCCTGTACATCGAGCCAATGCCGTGTCTCGCTGGTGCGCTGTTCGTGCAGGTAGCTCAAGGTGGCATCGAGCATGCCGATCATGTCGTCCAGGTCCTGGCGCATCTGGCCTTGCAGCTTGGGGTCTTCGATTTGTTCCAGGCGCAACTTGAGGCGCGAGAGCGGGGTGCGCAGGTCGTGGGAGACCGCGCCGAGCATGCGTGCGCGCTGGCTGACTTGTTCGCGGATGCGCTTTTGCATCAGGTTGAAGGTCGAGGCCGCTTGGCGTGCTTCGCGAGGGCCGGTTTCCACCAGGGGCGGGCTGTCGAGGTCGACGCTCAGGCGCTCGGCCGCTGCGCTCAGGCGCTGGATTGGCCGGCTCAGCAGTTTGGCGCCGTACCAGGCAGCGATGATCAGCGAGATAAATTGAAATGTCAGGGGCACCACCGGGCCGCCGAACCAGGGGCGAGGCGCTTTGCGCAAGGGCGTGAGGCTGCCATCTGGTTGTTCGACGAAGGCCGCGCGGGGTGGTGGCGGCGGGCCGTAGTGGTGGAACCAGAAGAACGCCAGCACATGGGCCAGCACAATCGCCACCAGCAACAGGCCGAACAGTCGCCCGAACAGCGTGTTGAAGGGCGCGCGCATCAACCGATATCCCGGGCGTCGAACAGGTAGCCTTCGCCGCGTACCGTCTTGATCAATTGCGGAGCCTTGGGGTCATCCCCCAGCTTCTGGCGCAGGCGCGACACCAGCAGGTCGATGCTGCGATCAAAGGCCTCGATGGAACGCCCACGGGCCGCGTCCAGCAGCTGTTCGCGGCTCAGCACACGGCGGGGGCGTTCGATAAACACCCACAACAAACGAAACTCGGCGTTGGACAACGGCACCACCAGGCCATCATCGGCCACCAGCTGGCGCAGCACGCTGTTCAGGCGCCAAGTGTCGAAACGGATATTGGCCCGCTGTTCGGTGCGGTCATCACGCACCCGGCGCAGGATGGTCTGGATACGCGCGACCAACTCCCGCGGCTCGAACGGCTTGGACATATAGTCATCGGCGCCCAGTTCCAGGCCGATAATGCGGTCGGTAGGTTCGCAGCGGGCGGTGAGCATCAAAATCGGAATATCCGACTCGGCGCGTAGCCAGCGGCACAATGTCAGCCCGTCTTCGCCCGGCAGCATCAGGTCGAGCACCACCACATCGAAGGTCTCCGCTTGCATGGCCTGGCGCATGGCGGTGCCGTCGGTGACGCCCGAGGCGAGAATATTGAAGCGTGCCAGGTAGTCGATCAGCAGTTCGCGGATCGGCACGTCGTCGTCGACAATCAGCGCGCGAGTATTCCAGCGCTTGTCTTCGGCGATCACCGCGTCTTTTGGCGCTTCGTTTACAGGGTCGCAAGGGGTATGCATAGCGAGGTCATCTGCCTGAGTGTGGCTGTCAGCATAGGCGCCCAGTTCCAGGGCTGGAAGTGCTGGGCGGACGGTCATGTGCGCGAGGCTAGCCGGGCGGCGTATTGGGGGCGTGTCGTGAATGTATCGGGGTTGAAACAATTGCTCTGAATCGCCGGTATTGGGCGCTTGATCAGTATTTACCGATCATCGGATCCCGCAACGGCGCTGCTTGCGCTACAATCCGCGCCGATTTCGACTTGCCTGAGAGCCCATTCCAATGTCCGTCTGCCAGACTCCTATCATCGTCGCCCTGGATTACCCCACCCGTGACGCCGCACTGAAGCTGGCTGACCAGTTGGACCCCAAGCTTTGCCGGGTCAAGGTCGGCAAGGAACTGTTTACCAGTTGCGCGGCGGAAATCGTCGGCACCCTGCGTGACAAAGGCTTCGAAGTGTTCCTGGACCTGAAATTCCATGACATCCCCAACACCACGGCGATGGCCGTCAAAGCCGCGGCCGAGATGGGCGTGTGGATGGTCAATGTGCACTGCTCCGGTGGCCTGCGCATGATGAGCGCCTGCCGCGAAGTGCTGGAACAGCGCAGCGGCCCAAAACCGTTGTTGATCGGTGTAACCGTGCTCACCAGCATGGAGCGTGAAGACCTGGCAGGTATTGGCCTGGATATCGAGCCGCAGGTTCAGGTGTTGCGCCTGGCAGCCCTGGCGCAGAAAGCCGGCCTCGACGGCCTGGTGTGTTCGGCCCTGGAAGCCCAGGCCTTGAAGAACGCTCACCCGTCGTTGCAACTGGTGACACCGGGTATCCGTCCCACCGGCAGCGCCCAGGATGACCAACGTCGCATCCTGACCCCACGCCAGGCCCTGGATGCGGGCTCGGATTACCTGGTGATTGGCCGTCCGATCAGCCAGGCGGCGGATCCTGCCAAGGCGTTGGCAGCGGTCGTCGCCGAGATCGCCTGATTTTTAGAGTGAGCAAAAATGTGGGAGCTGGCTTGCCTGCGATAGTATCAACTGGGTATCACTTAGAAACCGAGTTGCTTGCATCGCAGGCAAGCCAGCTCCCACATTTGTTTTTGTGTTGTTTCAGCTGACTTTGAGCACCAACTTCCCGAAGTTCTCGCCATTGAACAGCTTCATCAGCGTTTCCGGGAATGTCTCCAGCCCTTCGACAATATCTTCCTTGCTCTTGAGCTTGCCCTGGGCCATCCAGCCGGCCATTTCCTGGCCCGCCGCCGCGAAGTTCGCCGCGTGGTCCATCACCACAAAGCCTTCCATGCGCGCACGATTGACCAGCAATGACAGGTAGTTGGCCGGACCTTTGACCGCTTCCTTGTTGTTGTACTGGCTGATTGCGCCGCAAATCACTACGCGGGCTTTGAGCGCCAGGCGGCTGAGCACGGCGTCGAGAATATCCCCGCCGACGTTATCGAAATACACGTCCACGCCTTTGGGGCACTCGCGCTTGAGGGCGGCGGGCACGTCTTCGTTTTTGTAGTCGATGGCGGCGTCGAAGCCCAGCTCATCCACCAGGAACTTACACTTTTCGGCGCCACCGGCGATCCCCACCACGCGACAGCCTTTGAGCTTGGCGATCTGCCCGGCGATGCTACCCACGGCACCGGCAGCACCAGAGATCACCACGGTGTCACCGGTTTTCGGTGCGCCGGTCTCCAGCAGGGCAAAGTACGCCGTCATGCCGGTCATGCCCAAGGCGGACAGGTAGCGGGGCAGGGGCGCCAGCTTGGGGTCCACCTTATAGAAACCACGGGGCTCGCCAAGGAAGTAATCCTGCACGCCCAGTGCACCGTTCACGTAGTCCCCCACCGCGAAGTTCGGATGCTTCGAGGCAATCACCTTGCCTACGCCCAGGGCGCGCATCACTTCGCCGATGCCTACTGGTGGGATGTAGGACTTGCCTTCATTCATCCAGCCACGCATGGCCGGGTCAAGGGACAGATATTCATTGCGCACCAGCACCTGGCCTTCCTGGGGTTCGCCCACCGGTACTTCCTGGTAAGTGAAGGTCTCGCGCGTGGCGGCACCGACCGGGCGTTTGGCGAGCAGAAATTGGCGGTTGGTCTGGGCGGTCATGGCAAGGACTCTTTAGAAATGGAACATGAGTGATAGACCCTCAGTGGCAGAAGGGCAAGGGTGTGCGGCGCAGGCGAATGCCCGGCAATAGGCCTCATTGATAATCAGCCGGTCCGCTTTATCACTGCGATTCATGCAGCGCCAACCGGCCTTCTGATAGTGCTGACGTGCGGCTCCCGGCGTTGGCTAGACTCGCTCCATCGCTACTAACCCCACAGGACAGTTCCCATGAGCATGACGTTTTCCGGCCAGGTCGCCTTGGTGACCGGCGCCGCCGCTGGTATTGGCCGCGCCACCGCGCTGGCATTCGCCGCCGAAGGCTTGAAGGTGGTGGTCGCTGACCTTGATGTGGCGGGAGGTGAGGGCACTGTGGCATTGATCCACCAGGCCGGTGGCGAAGGGATATTTGTGCGCTGCAACGTCACGCTCGACGCGGACGTTCAGCAATTGATGGCTCAGACCGTCGCCACCTATGGACGCCTGGACTACGCCTTCAACAACGCCGGCATCGAGATCGAGAAGGGCAAGCTGGCCGACGGCAGTCTTGATGAGTTCGATGCGATCATGGGGGTTAACGTCAAAGGCGTGTGGCTGTGCATGAAGTATCAGCTTCCGTTGCTGTTGGCCCAGGGCGGTGGGGCCATCGTCAACACCGCATCGGTGGCGGGGTTGGGGGCGGCACCGAAGATGAGCATCTATGCGGCGTCCAAGCATGCGGTGATCGGGCTGACGAAGTCGGCGGCCATCGAGTATGCGAAGAAGAAAATCCGCGTGAATGCGGTCTGCCCGGCCGTGATTGATACCGACATGTTTCGCCGCGCCTATGAGGCCGACCCACGCAAGGCTGAGTTTGCCGCCGCCATGCACCCGGTCGGACGCATTGGCAAGGTTGAGGAAATCGCCAGCGCCGTGTTGTACCTGTGCAGTGATGGCGCAGCATTTACCACCGGTCAGGCCCTGGCGGTGGACGGCGGCGCGACAGCGATCTAGGACGGCAGGTCGCGTGGCATTCGAAAACAGAGCCAGGTGCTGTGGGGCGTTTCCATGGCGGGCAGTGGGCTGCGCCCGAATATGTTTCACTAGGTAAATAACCCAATAAAATCAATATTTTAATAAAAGTTGGCGGCCGGTTTTACTGAGCTTCTGTGCTTAACTGTTTTGGGTTAACAGACAGTTGAAGTGAGTGGCTCATGGATTTAGGGATCGATCGACAAGCCCTGGTACCGGTTGTTCAGCAGATCGTCAGCGCGGTGGCAGAATGGATTCGCAAGGAGGGGGTGAGCCCTGGCACACGCTTGCCGTCCATTCGCCAATTGGCCCTCGATAACCTGCTGAGCCAGGCCAGTGTGATCGAGGCATTCGAACGATTGGTGGCCCAGGGGCTGCTGGCCCCCCGACATGGCTCGGGGTTTGTGGTGGCGTCACCCACGACGGTCCAGGAAAACCATTGGTATGAGGGTGCGGAACAGGGCTGGGGGGGATTTACCGATGGCCCACTGGGCCAGCTGAAGCTGGGCTGCGGCTGGCTACCCGACACCTGGCGCGAAAGCGATGACATCAACTACGCGATCCGCGAACTGAGCCGTACCGACACTGGCGGCCTTTTCAACTACAGCACACCCTTGGGGTTGCCGGCGTTGCGCGAACAACTGCTCAAACGCCTGACCCAGATACACGTGCCCACCAGCCTGGACCGTATTCTCACCACCCACGGCGCCAGCCATGCCCAGGACCTGCTGATACGCACGCTGCTCAAGCCAGGTGATAAGGTGGTGGTCGAGACACCCGGGTATGGCAATCTCTATCGCCAACTGGCCTTTCAGGGCGTTACGCTGCTGCAAGTGCCGCGCACCCGTGGTGGCCCGGATATTCCGGCATTGGAAGCGCTGCTGCACACCCACCGGCCCAAGTGCCTGTTCATCAACAGCCTGTATCACAACCCCACGGGGACCAGTTTGAGTCGTCCGGTGGCGGAGCGCTTGTTGGAGTTGGCACGCGAGCGCGACTTCCTGATTATCGAAGAGGACGTTTACGGCGACCTGCAACATGCCAGTTGCACACGCTTGTCGGCGCTTGCCCATGATGAGCGGGTGATCTATGTGTCGAGCTTTTCCAAGACACTGAGCAGTGCCCTGCGCGTGGGTTACCTGTGCGCCAATGCCGCGATCATCACGCAATTGGTCCAGCTCAAGACCCTGACAGGCATCGGCACCTCACGGTTTGCCGAAGCCATGGTGGCGACGTTGCTGAGTAACGGCACTTACCGTAAGTGGATGCAGCGCCTGCGCAAGCGCCTGACTGCGCAGATGGCTGCCACTCTGCAGGTGCTGGAGGATGAAGAGTGGCAGGTATTTGCCGCACCCGCGGGCGGGATGTTCCTGTGGGCACGACCAGGCTTGGCCGACCCCTTGCGATTGCAAGCCTGCGCCCAGCGGCTGGGTGTGTTGCTGTCGCCGGGTGCGTTGTTCAGCCCCACGGGTGAGCGCAGCGAATGGCTGCGCATCAATGTGGCCTACGCCGCTGATCAACGCGCATTGACGCTGTTCCGCGCTATGGGTGCAGCGAGATCGACCTCGACCATTCTGAAAACGACGCACATGTAGCTTTTTGCCATTATTCCGGCGCCAGCGGCTTGTGCTCAGTGCCTCGGGGTTGCGAATCTCGCTGCTTGTAAACCTGGCTTATGGCATTTGCCATCGCAAGAGGATCAAGTGCAATGATTTCAGGCGTGCAACGACGTTTCGCCAACCTCGGTATGGCAAAGAAACTCGGCTTGGGTTTTACCCTGGTACTGCTGTTGACGGCCCTGGTAGCGGCCATCGGTGTGTGGTCCCTGCAGACCATCGGCCACCGCTTCGAGGGCCTTACGTCGATGTCGACGCTCAACAGCGACCTGCTCAAGGTGCGCTTGATCGAGCAAGACTATGCGTTGCACGCCGACCCCAAGGCCGTTGAGGCCCTGCATGCCAGTGTCGATGCGCTGATGGCCCAGGCCACGCGTCTCAAGGCACGGTCCGCCAGCAACGAGCGAGTGGTGGGTGATGTTGAGCAAGCTTTGGTCGCCTATCGCCAGGCATTCGATGAGTTCGTCGAGTTGACCCAGACCAAAGACCTCGCCCTGGAAATGGCCAGTTGGTCGGTGTCCAGCGTGGCCAATAACCTGGATGTGCTGCAAGCCGGGCTGGCGGACGACGGCGCCTATGGCCTCAAGGAAAGCCAAGGCAAGGAGGGCGCGGCGTTTATCGAGCAGGCAGGGCAGGTCAGCCAGGTGTCGCGGCTGATGTTGCAGGCCATGAACGAAGCGCGGGTGCGCCTGGATCAGAGCCGCAGGGCGGACGCAGACGACGCCGCGCAGGGCAAGATCGAGCAAGCCGACCAGGCCCTGGCTGAAGTCGAGACACTCAAAACCACGGTCAAGGACCCCGGCTACCAGACCGTGCTCAACGAAGTCGCCGGGCATATCGCGTCGTTCAGTGAAAAGCTCGGCGAATACACCGGGCTGCTGGCCCAGGAAAAAGTGGTCTACACGCAATTGCATGACCGCGCCGAGCAAGTGGTCAGCCGGGTCAACCAGGCGTATGCCGCCGAAGACCAGTCCATGCAAACACAGTTGCAGCACAGCACGTTGCTGATCATCGGCTCATCCGCCCTGGCGCTGCTGGTGGGCTTGATCGCTGCATGGGTGATCACTCGCTTGATTGTTGCGCCGTTGCGCGCGGTGATCGCCGTGGCCCAGCAGATCGCCTCGGGTGACCTGAGTGGGCGCATGGAGATCAGCCGTCGTGATGAAATCGGCCAGTTGATGCAGGCGATGCAGCAGATGGGCAATAGCTTGAGCCAGATGGTCAGCGGGTTGCAGGCGGGGATCGAACAGCTCGCCAGCTCCGCGCATTCATTGTCCAGCGTCACCGAGCAAACCACTGCCGAAGTCAGCAACCAGAAGGACGAAACCGAGCAAGTCGCCACGGCGATGAACCAGATGACCGCCACGGTGCACGATGTGGCACGCAATGCCGAGCAGGCGGCCCAAGCCGCGCAGACCGCGGATGCCAAAGTCGATAGCGGCCAACAGGTGGTACGCATGAGCCTTCAGCGTATCGAATTGCTGGCGACGTCGAGCAACAGTGCCAGCGCCAGCATCGAAAGCCTCAGCGCGCAAATCCAGAATATAGGTACCGTCTTGAGCGTGATCCAGAGCGTGGCCGAACAGACCAACTTGCTGGCTTTGAACGCTGCGATTGAGGCGGCGCGTGCCGGTGAGCAGGGGCGTGGCTTTGCGGTGGTGGCCGATGAAGTGCGGGCACTGGCCAAGCGCACCCAACAATCGACCGAGGAAATCGAACGGCTGGTCAGCACGCTGCGCAGTGCGGCGCAGTCCTCGGTGCAGCAGATCCAGCAGAGTGGCGAGCTGGTGAAACTGGCGGTCAGTGATGCACTGGAGACCGAAGGGGCCTTGGGCAGCATTGCGGCGGCTGTTTCATTGATCCAGCAGATGAACCAACAGATCGCCGCCGCCGCCGAGGAGCAAAGCTCGGTGGCCGAAGAGATCAACCGCAGTGTCACCAGTATTCGGGCGAGTGCCGATCATTCTGCGTTGAGCATGCAAGGCAATGCCGCCTCGAGCATCCAGTTGGCGCAGTTGGGCGCGCAACTCAAGGGGATGGTGGGGCATTTCCGCCTTTGATCGCAGCGTAGACGCTGCGATCTGAGGGCTGGGCGATCAGGCGTGGTTGGCGAGGAAGGTCAGCAGCGCCTCGTTGACGAAATCCGGGTTCTCGCGGCTGGAGATATGCCCGGCTTCGGGGATCAGGATCAGGCTGCAACCGATCAGGTCGGCCATTTCCTCGGACTCGGCGGGTGGCCGGGGTTTGTCCTGCTCGCCGCACATCACCAAGGTGGTGTCGGCGTCCAAGCCAGGTAATTGCTCCAAGATGTCTTTGCGGCTGAAGATCAGGCGGCCCAGTGGCACGATACTGTCCAGCAAGCGTTCTTTGGGGAAGCCTTGCAGTGACTGGCGAAAGCCCTGGTACAGCGCGGATTCGCGGTCGATGTTCGGGCGGAAGAAGATCGGTGCGATCACATCCAGCAACGGTTCGGGGATCGCCCCGGCGTCTTCAATCATCTTGAACAGCGAGAAATAGTACTGGCGCGTTGCTTCGGGTTCAGCCCCTAGGTAGGTGTCCATCAGCACCACGGTGTTGATGCGCTCGGGAGCCAGCAGCGCCAGGCGTGCGCCCCACATGCCGCCGACCGAGAGCCCCACCAGGTTGGCTTGCTCGATGCCCAGGTGATCCAGCAGCGCCAGGGCCTGGCGGGCGAGGTCATCCAGGGAATGGGTGTTTGCTGGCAACGGCCCGGACTCACCGTGGCCCCACAACTCGGGGACGATCACGCGGTATTGCCGCGACAGCGCTTCAATCTGCGGCGCCCACATGTCGCTGGCCCACAGGTAACTCGAACCCAGTAGCACGACGGGGCCGGCGCCCTGGTCGATATAGTGCAGCGGTTGTCCATCAATCACGGCGACAGGCATAACAGGCCTCTAGTTTCACGGAGTGAGGGGCACTTTTTTACGCTAGTCGGGGGCAGGAGGATAGGTGCACATTGATGGCATGTGATGATTTCACTGTGGGAGCTGGCTTGCCTGCGATGAAGGCCTGCCAGCCGATGCTCACCTACCTGACACCCCACAATCCCACTGTGGGAGCGGGCTTGCTCGCGAAAGCGGTGTGTCAGTCAACATCAATGTTGCTGAGTCGACGTCTTCGCAGGCAAGCCAGCTTTGATGTTCGTTGCTTTGAGCATTGCGTTCGCGATGCCATCAATCGTAGATAGCTTTCTTCTTCCACTCGGCATCGGCGTCGACGACTTTCAAGCCCTCGGTCAACTCGTTGACTTCGTCCTCGGCAGGCTGGCTGTTGGTCAGCACTGTGGAGTTGGCGCGCGCCAATTGGGACTCCAGCAGTTGCAACTGGGCGCTGTAGAGCACAGGCTCCGGCTGTTTGCGCAGGTACTGCACGCCGCGTTCGAACGCCAGGCGTGCCTGGCCGGGTTGGCCTTGCAGCAGGGCGTGCTGGCCGAGGTTGTTGAAAAACTCGATGTGCAGCAGCACCAGGATATGACGGATTTCCTTGATCCAGTGCTTGGCTTCGTTGGTCGGCAGGAAGCCATCCTGCGCGGCGCGGGTGACTTGGCCGTGCAGGGCTTCGAGCAGGAAGCGCACGTCCTTGGCCTTGGCCTCGGTCTGGATCGGTGCCGGTGGGTTGACCACCGGAATCGATTCGCCTTGGGCGATCAGCGCATTCAGTTCGGTGATACGCGCCTTGAGCGGTGTGCTGGACTTGTTGAGGTTCAACAGGCGCTGGTTGACGTTCAGTTCCAGGCGAGCCAGCAACAGCTTGAGCGCTGGGGTCATCAGCTGGCCGGGGAAGGTCTCGGTAATTTCACCGCAGCGACGCAGCCGATCGTTAAGCTCGATCTCGGTACGCTTCTTTTCCAGCTTGTTGTTTTCCACCACGTGGTTCATGTAGCCAATGGCGATCAGTATTACGATCCCGGCTATTACCAGCAGGGTGATCATGAGTGGTGTCACTGGTGTGACCTCTTTAATAGGGTTTGCTGTGGAGTGTAGTGACTGGGTCATCCGGCGGATAGGACCGATCGACCAGTTGCCCAGGTGATTTCTTCTATATAGGTAGGCGTTCCCTGAATGGATGCACATTGCCATCATTTGCCTGGGTGAACTATAGCGTCTTGTCGAACGCCAGAATATAGGCGTCAAGGCTCGGACGGTGCCAATGCCCGCGAAGGCCGTGAAACCATGGCGAAGTCATTGATTTAAATAAATTTATCCTTGGGGGTTGACGACCTTTCAATCCATCCATAGAATGCGCGCCACTTACAGCGTAAAGCACACAGCGAAACGCGGTAGGGAGTGAATGTTGTACGTGTGTCCCCTTCGTCTAGTGGCCTAGGACACCGCCCTTTCACGGCGGTAACAGGGGTTCGAGTCCCCTAGGGGACGCCATATGCGGGAATAGCTCAGTTGGTAGAGCACGACCTTGCCAAGGTCGGGGTCGCGAGTTCGAGTCTCGTTTCCCGCTCCAATTTACAAGCAGTGTGGCCTTCGGGCGGCATTGAGTGAAACCAGGACCAAGTCTTCGGACAAGGCCTCTGGGCACTGGAACACACACCATGTGTTTCAGTAGCGTGTCCCCTTCGTCTAGTGGCCTAGGACACCGCCCTTTCACGGCGGTAACAGGGGTTCGAGTCCCCTAGGGGACGCCATTTGCGGGAATAGCTCAGTTGGTAGAGCACGACCTTGCCAAGGTCGGGGTCGCGAGTTCGAGTCTCGTTTCCCGCTCCATATTTAACGAAAACGCCGATCAGTGATGATCGGCGTTTTTGTTTGTGCGCAATTTACTTCGCCAGCGCACCGCCCCCGTTCAAAGCGTCGAAGGAATCTCCTGCCGTGGCATAAAAAACCGCGCAAACAGTTCGGACTGCGATTTGATATTCAGCTTGCTGTAGATGTTGCGGCGGTGAACCTTGATGGTTTCCGTCGACAGCGACAGCTTGCCGGCGATCTCTTTGTTGGAGAACCCACTGAGCAGTAACTTGAGTACGTCCTTTTCACGTGCCGTTACTTGTGCTTCCAACTGAGTAAGTGCCTCAGCCCATGGGGCCGGCTCGGCAAGATTTTTTGCCGGGTCAGTTTCAAAGCCCATGCGTTGATGCATCATTGCCGTTACCCACGGCTTGATCATGTCCAATACCGTTATCTGCGCCTGGGTGAATCGCAGGTTGCTGCCAAACGACATGCACAGCGTTGTACCGGCATCGAGCCTTACATTGTATTGCGCCTCATCGACCGAGATGTATTGCGCGAAATATTGCTGGTAGTACTCGGTTTCCCGGAAGTGTTCCGGCGCAATGTCGAGCAGATGGAAGAACCCGCTCTGTGGGTTTTCTCGATCAGCGATATAAAACGGGTCCAGCAGATACAGGCCTTTCACATAGCGGTGAATAAAGGCGTCGATTTCTTCGCTGTCTGCTACTTCGGGCAGGCTGATCACACGCACTGCGTGGTCGCCAAAAACCAGCACCACCCAATTGTCTATCTGCACATATTCATTCAATACGCGAATCAACGAACTCCAGAACTCAGGGCGATTGAGCTGCATGATCAGTTTTCCAACCGATCGGTGCCAAGCCAGGCTATGAAGGTCAAGCGACATGTTCTACCCCTTTAGGGTTAGGGCTTTGCAGGCCAGAGCTAAGTACTTGTAGGTATTTACTATTCGTCGAGGCTCGGTATATTCACCCCGAGCTTACGATAGCCATGAGGGCGCGTCGTGTGGACAGGGATAGTCATATGAGTCGAGCACACTTGCGAGCTATTTTTTTAGCTTCGCTTATGGGCGCTGTAATCAGCACGCCCGCAGCCGCCGCTGAATCTTCGGTGTATCTGTATAACTGGTTCGGGTTTCTTGAACCGCAGACGCCCAAGCAATTCCAGCAGGAGACCGGCATCAAGCTGCATATGGATGCTTTCGACAGCGCCGAAATCATGCAGAGCAAGGTCATGGCTGGGCGCACCGGCTATGACCTGGTGGTGGCCACCTCCAATGTATTGCCGGGCTTGATCAAGGCTGGGGTGCTGCAGCCGCTGGATCGCGCGCAGTTGAGTAACCTTTCGCACATCGACCCTGACATCCTCTCCCTGCTGGCGGTCAATGACCCCGGTAACCGCTACGCCGTGCCCTATGTCTGGGGCACCACCGGCATTGGCTACGACGTGGATAAAGTCAAGGCGGCGCTGGGCGATGACGCCCCGGTGGACAGCTGGGACCTGATCTTCAAAGAAGAAAACATCAGCAAGCTCAAGTCTTGTGGCGTGGCCATGCTCGACTCCCCCAGCGAGATCATTTCCATTGCCTTGCACTACCTGGGGCTGCCCAGCAACAGTACCGATCCAGAGGATTACCAGAAGGCCCAGGCGCTGCTGTTGAAAATCCGCCCCTATGTGCTCTATTTCGACTCTTCCCGGATCGACACCGACTTGGCCGACGGCAACATCTGCGCGGTCGTAGGCTGGGCCAATGGTGCGCTGGCGGCGCAGGCGATTAAAGAAAAGTCCAACAGTGGCCGCAAGATTGCCTACAGCCTGCCGCGCGAAGGCGCCTTGGTCTGGTCTGAAAACTGGGTGTTGCTCAAGGACGCTCGCCACCCAAAGGCAGCTCTGGCGTTCATCAACTACATGCTGCGGCCACAGGTGATAGCCAAGACATCCAACTACATGCTCTATCCCAACGCCAATAAAGACGCCACTGAGTTCGTCGAACAAAAGTTGCGGGATAACCCTTGGATCTATCCCGATAAAAAGACCATGGCCACACTGGTTCCGCTTGAGCCCTTGCCGCTGAAGGCGGAGCGCATTCGCACACGGATCTGGACCAAGGTCAAAAGCGGTACGTGACGGGGACGAGGTCGGGGAGGGAGACAGCATGCGCCAGGGCGGTGATCAGCGCTATTTAGAGTCGGACGACTACAAGGCCTACAAAGAGATTGAAGAGCAGATCGGCCTGTGTACGCCAGAACAGGCCTGGGCCATGTACTACGTTTCGACGGGCATGGTGCGGGAAAATATTACCCTGGCGGTGATGGAGCACATTGGCCGGGGCAATCGTGCCCTGTTGCTTGAGTTTCCAGACCTGGTGCGAGTCGCAGGGCGTGACGCTGAGCCGGGTGAGATCGCCTCAAACTGGCCTCTGCTGCGAAGGCGTCGTCGATAAGTCTACTGTGCGTATCTCTGGATGGGCGAGGTGCAGGCGGTTGTAGGTTATTATTGTGAAGCTTGTAGGGAAAGTATGTGTTTTTTGTAGGGTGGATGCCTTTTCGCCCTGTGCTCTCTACTCTGGCCACCCATTCTCCTTGTCCACTTCAGAGAACTGACCGGATGCTTCAACTCGATTTCTATTCAACCCTCGTTGCCGCTTCACTGGTGCTATTGCTGGGGCGCGGGCTTGTGGCTCGCATCGGCTTCTTACGTACCTACAACATTCCGGAACCCGTAGCCGGTGGCCTGTTGGTCGCCATGCTGCTTCTGGCGTTGCGCGGGTTTGCCGATATCGAAGTACGCTTCGATCCTTCATTGCAAACCCCCTTGATGCTGGCGTTCTTTGCCACCATCGGTTTGAACGCCGATTTTGCCAGCCTGAAGAAAGGCGGGCGGATCCTGGCGGTGTTTCTGCTGGTGGTAACGGGCTTGCTGGTGGTGCAAAACGCCATGGGTATCGCGCTGGCCTCGGCGCTCGGGCTTGACCCATTGATGGGCCTGCTTGCGGGTTCGGTGACTCTGTCCGGTGGGCATGGCACCGGTGCGGCCTGGGGCGCGGTGTTCAGTGAGCAGTATGGCGTGGCGTCTGCGTCTGAACTGGCGATTGCCTCGGCGACCTTTGGCCTGGTGCTCGGTGGCCTGATCGGCGGGCCCGTGGCGCGTTTTCTGATCAAGCGGGTCGAGGTGCCAGGTATTGGGCAACCGCAGTCGAGCCTGGCCAAGGGGTTCGAACAACCGAATGAAGAGCGCCTGATCACCGCGTTTTCGTTTATCGAGACCCTGGCGCTGGTGGCGATCAGTCTGCAGGGCGGCAACTTGTTGAATGCCGCCATCCAAGGCACCGCGTTCGAATTGCCGACGTTCGTGTGCGTATTGTTCGTCGGTGTGGTGCTGCGCAATGGGCTGTCGATGCTCGGCTGGCATCAGGTGTTCGAGCGCGAAGTCTCGGTGCTGGGCAATGTCAGTTTGTCGTTGTTCCTGGCGATGGCGCTGATGTCACTCAAGCTCTGGGACTTGGCGGCACTGGCTTTGCCGATTGTCATTCTGCTGGCCGCACAGGCATTGCTGATGGCGCTGTTCGCGATTTTCGTGACGTTCCGGGTGATGGGCCGCAACTACGATGCGGCGGTGCTGGCGGCAGGACATTGCGGCTTCGGGCTTGGCGCAACGCCCACGGCGATTGCCAATATGCAGGCGGTAACGCAGCGCTTCGGGCCCTCGCAGATCGCGTTTCTGGTGGTGCCGATGGTGGGCGCGTTCTTCATCGATATCGCCAATGCGGTGGTGATCAAATTGTATCTGGCGCTGCCGTTCCTGGGGGCCGCTGGGTAAGTTTTTCAACGCCTGCCTACGGCGTTCATCGCCTGGGCCAGGCGCCGCGTGGCTTGCTGGATTTCATCCCGGTCGAGGGAGGCAAAGCCCAGGCGCAGCGCGTTTACCGGCTGGTCGTTGGGTGAAAACTGACGACCGCTGCGCACCACGACGCCGTGGTCCAATGCGGCGCTTGCCAACTTATCGACGTCTATTTCTTCCTCGAAACGTACCCATAGCGCCAAGCCCCCCTCGGGTTCGCGCACCTGTATGCGAGCGCCAAACGCCTGGTCCAGGCAGTCCTGCAGCACGGATCGGCGCGCCCGATATTCTTTCGACACGCGGCGCACATGCTTCTTCAACTCCCCGTCATTGATCAGGTCTGCCAGCATGGCTTGAGCGACCGCGTCGGCATCGCCCAACATCAGCGCGGCATTGCGCTGCAGGGCTTCAATCACAGAGGTGGGCGCGACGATATAGCTGCAGCGGAACGTCGAGCCCAGCACTTTGGACAACGAGCCGATATACAGCACATGGCGTTGGGCGCGGTCACTGGCCAGCGGTAGGTAAGGGCGGCCACTGAAATGATATTCGTGGTCGTAGTCCTCTTCGATAATGCACAAGTCATGCAGCGCGGCCAACGCCAGCAAGTGTTGCCGGCGGGCGGCATGCAGGCTCACGGTGGTGGGGAACTGGTGATGGGGCGTGAGGTAAATCATGCGCACCTTGTGCTCACGGCATAAGCGCTCGACCTGGTCGGTGCGGCAACCTTCATCGTCGATGTCGACCGTGACCAACTGAGCCCCGAGCTGACGGAAAATTTCCCAGGCCGGTGGGTAGCTCAGGCGTTCCACCAGCACCACGTCGCCGGGCTTGAGCAGCAGGCTGGCGCTCAGGTACAGGGACATCTGGGTGCCCTGGGTCAGGCAGATATTTTCGGCAGTGACCGTTAGCCCACGGTTGTTACGCAGCATCTCGGCCAGGGCACAGCGCAAATGATAGCCGGTGCCCTCACTCCCGTAACGCACGGTATTGGAGGCGAAACTGTTGCGCAATGCATGGCGATAGTAACGGTGCAAAACGGCCTGGGGCAGCAGGCGGTGGTCGCTGGTGCCGTTGTCGAAAAACAGCGCGCCGTGTCGATGCTCAAGCGCGACCACTTGGGCGTTATGGGTGAAATAGGGTACCGCTGGTTGGTGCAGTAACTGCGGTGCGAAAGACGGTTGTGTAACGCTGGGCAGTTGCGTGGGTGTCAACTGCGCATTAACGAAGGTGCCACGGCGCGGCTCGCTGATCAGCCAGCCCTTGGTCATGGCTTCTTCGTAGGCCAGGATCACCGTCTTGCGGTTGACGTCGAGCAAGTGTGCCATTTCCCGCGTGCCCGGCAGTAACGTCCCGGGCGGCAGGCGGCCTTCGAGGATGGCATTGACCAAGCCTTCGGCGATCTTGCGGTAAGTCGCCTGGCTTGCACCTTCTTCAAGCCGGAGCAGTGGACGCCATTTACGCATCTGGACCATCTGAAGTATCCAAATCTGGAGGTTTTAATGGGCCTAGTCTAGCGCAACAATCAAGCCTTACTTATCCCGAGGTCTTTATGAATAAACGTCATGTCATCGAACTGTCGCCCTCGGGGAAAACCTTTGAAGCGGGCGATGAACTCTTGCTCGACGCCATGCTCGCCAGCGGCTTGGCCGTGCCGTTCTCCTGCCGCCGTGGCGCCTGCGGTTCGTGCAAGGTGGTGGTCGCCGAAGGTGCGTACCGGGCCAAGCGCCTTGCGCCGGGTGCGCCGGCGCCTTCTTATCCTCTGGCAGCCAATGAAATGTTGTTATGCCAGAGCCACGCCTGCGGCGACATGCGCCTGCGTATTCCCGGCTGGTCGCTGGATACGCCCGCGCTGGTAGTGGCGGCGCAAGTGCATAGCAAGCGTGCGCTGGGCCCCGATGTGATCGAGTTGGTATTGATACCCGAAAGCCCAGTGGCGGTGCGGCCTGGTCAATACCTCAAGTTCCGCCTGGCGGACGGTGACACGCGCTGCTTTTCGGTTGCCAACCTGCCCGCCGATGATGAAGGGCGGTTGATCTTCCAGATTCGAAGGGTGAGTGGCGGGTACTTTTCCGAGGGTATCCTGGGTGATCTCGGCGCGGGTGAGCGTCTTCACGTGGAAGGGCCGTTTGGTGCCTGTACCTGGCAGGACGATGAGGCGGCGCCCGTGGTCCTATTTGCCACGGGCACTGGTTACGCGGGCATCAAGCCTATCCTGCTGACCGCGCTCAAGCGCGATGTCGAAGTGACGTTGTATTGGGGTGGCGCGCAATCGGCGGACTTTTATGACAGCGCCTTCCTCGACCACGCGATGCTTGAGCATCCCCGTTTTCGCTGGCATCCCGTGCGGTCATCAGAGGGCAGGGTGCAGGAGGTTGCATCGGGTCACGGGCATCACTGGGAGCAGGTCCAGGTGTATGCGTGCGGTAATGGTGCAATGCTCAGCCAGGTGCGCACCCATTGCCTTGAAGCGGGGTTGGCTAGCCACCGGTTTATCGCGGAGGCGTTTGTTGCCAGTGGTCGGTCAAGTGCGGAAACGGTTTCCCTGTCGTTCGACCCGGTCTGGGAGAAAGTCGGCCCGCGTTATTCCTTGGACGGCATGTTGGCTGCGCGGGAAAAATCCATGCGTGCCCTGGGGGCCATTGCCAGCCAGTTGAAGATCGGCATGACCACCGGCGAGGCCCTTGAGATGGCCGCAAGGCAACTGCAGGCCATGGGCGCTTCGCACACCTGGCATCCGACCTACATTCGTTTTGGCGCCGACACTGTGCGCCCACCGCGCGAGGGTGTTGATCGTCAGCGCAGGCTGCGCGCTAATGACATTGCCGTGGTCGATCTTGGCCCGGTGTGGGATGGCTACGAAGGGGACTATGGCGATACGTTTGTGTTCGGCGATGCGCCGTTGCACCAGGCCTGCAAAACGGCCGTGCACGAAGTGTTTGATGAAACACGCCAGGCGTGGCTGCGTGGCCTGACTGGGCGTGAACTCTACGACTTCGCCGAGCAGAGCGCCCTGTCCAAAGGCTGGAGATTGGCACGCAACCTGGCAGGGCACCGCCTTGCAGATTTCCCCCATGCGTTGTTCGAGAGCAAAGTGTTGGCTGACCTGGAGATCCCACCGAGTGAAATGGCCTGGGTGCTGGAAATACAGCTGTGCCATCCCACTGAGTCGGTCGGTGGTTTCTTTGAAGACATGCTGATGTTGCAAGGCTGATGTTGCCAAGTTGTGCTTGGCGCGATAGCCCTGCAAAGCGAGATCTCACCCACACCGCCGATCTCCTGTGGGAGCTGTCGAGCTTTAGCGAGGCTGCGAAAGCGGTGGTTCAGGCGCTGAAGAGGGTGCCTGTGCCGCCGCCATCGCAGCCTCGCTGGGGCTCGACAGCTCCCACATTGGGGCGGTGTTGTTGTCGGGAGTTGTGCTTGGCTCGATGGCCCTGCAAGGCGGGATTCCATATACACAGCCGATCCCCTGTGGGAGCTGTCGAGCTTTAGCGAGGCTGCGATAGCGGTGGTTCAGGCGATGAAGAGGTTGACTGTGCCGGCGCCATCGCAGCCTCACCGGGGCCCGACAGCTCCCACATTGGGGCGGTGTTGTTGTCGGGAGTTGTGTTTGGCTCGATGGCCCTGCAAAGCGTGATTCCACATACGCCGATCTCCCGAGCTTTAGCGAGGCTGCGAAAGCGGTGGTTCAGGCGCTAAAGAAGTTGCCTGTACCGCCGCCATCGCAGCCTCGCTGGGGCTTCAACTGGGTCAGAGCTTCGGCAATTGCCCGACGCGGCCCATCATTTCGGTGACGATCTGCAGGTCCAGCAAGAACTGTTCAACCGTCTTGAACTCACTGTCAGTGTGCCCGGTGTACTTCTCTTCCGGGCGGGCCAGGCCGAATTGCACGCCGTTGGGCAGGTCGTGCACCGAGGTTGCGCCGGCCGAGGTGCCGAACTTGTGCGCCATGCCCAGGTTTTCAGTGGCCACTGCCAGCAAGGCTTTTACCCATTCCCCTTCAGGGTTGCGGTACATCGGCGTGTCCAGCGAGTAAGTGAAGCTCACGTTGACCTTGGCGTTCTTGTCCCAGGTGTTCAGCTTCTGCTCGATTTGCGCCTTGAGCGCCTCCGGGGTTTTACCTTTCGGTGCGCGCAGGTTCACGGCCAGTTTGAAGGCTTTGTCATCCTGCCCCACAAACGTCAGCGAGGTGGTCAACGGCCCCATGAAATCATCCGCGTAGCCCACACCCAATTTGCCGCCCAGGTAATCCAGGCCCCAGTTGTCGGCGGCATACCGCGCGGCATCGGTGATGTGGTTGTGCTGGAGGGCGACCTTGCCGTCGAGGCTGTGGATCAGGTCCAGCATACGCGCCACCGGGTTGACCCCGGTTTCAGGCTCGGAGGAGTGAGCGGATACGCCGGTAACCGTGAGTTTGACGTCCTTGCCATCGACCTTGGCCGTCACCTGGAAATTGCCACCATTGCGCTTGGCATAGTCGTCACCGGCCTGTTGCAAGCTGGCGGCCAATTCGGCTGGCGTATCGCTGACCAGCGTGGCCACCGAGGCCGATGGAATCTGGTTGTTCGCCTTGCCGCCGGTCATCGCGATGATTTGCGCGCCTTTGCCTTCGCCCTTGCGCACCGGGAAGGTGGCCATGACCGTACCCGAGCCTTTCTCGGCGATCACCACCGGGTAACCGCCATCCAGCGCCAGGTTGTATTGCGGCACGGGATTGCGTTCGAAGTAGTAAGGAATGGCATCACCGGCGGTTTCTTCAGTGGTGTCCACCAGCAGCTTGAACGTGCGCGCCAATGGCAGTTTTTCTTCCTTGATGACTTTCATGGCGTACATCGTCACCACGATGCCGTTCTTGTCATCCTCGGTACCGCGGCCATACATGCGGTCGCCAATCAGCGTGACCTTGAACGGGTCGAGTTTGGTACCGTCTTGCAGCACCCAGTTTTCCGGAGTCACGGGCACCACATCGGCATGGGCATGCACACCCACGACGTCATCACCGCTGCCCTCCAGGGAAATTTCGTACACGCGATTATCGACGTTACGGAAGTTCAGGTTGAAGGACTTGGCCAAGGCCTCGATCTTCGCCGCGATCTTGAGGAATTCCGGGTTTTTATACTGTGGCAGGCCGTCCACGTTGAACGTCGGGATTTCCACGAGTTCGCGCAGGGTTTCGAGCGCGGCTTTGCCGTACTTCACGCGGGTATAAATGCCCAGCAGGCGATTGATCTCGTTCTGCTGCTCGGCGCTCAGGGTTTTGTTGCCCAGAAACGCGCTGATAGCAGGGCCGGTGTCAGCCGATTTGCCCAGTTCGCTCTTGGCCAGGGTGCCGAGGAAACTGCGAAAATCGGTGGCCGAGTTCTCGCTGAAATGCTTCAGGATGGCTGCGCTTTGGTCTGCGGTGATGTTTGCGGATGCGGGAGTGGCAACTGCCGACAGGCTCGCGGCGAACAAGGTGGCAGCCACCAGTTTTTTCAGTGGAAAGTGCATGGTTAAAGGCATTCCTTTGCAGGTAGTGAGTAGGAGGTTTCTGACGGAAGAGTCAGAAACATTTCCATACACTACCATTACTCAGGTGCCCAAGGTCAATGCTGGCCAGGATGGGCCGCGGGATACTCCTCCGTCACGCTCAAGGCTCTAGCGTAAGGCCCATCCCACAGTTGTTCATGCAATTGGCCTACGCGCTTGGCCATCGCCTCACTGCGCATTACCACCTCCAGATTGCGCGAATTATCCAGGTAGCCGCCCAACCAATTGCTGGTGCCGACCCACGCCACTTGGCCGTCGATCTCCATGGTTTTGCTGTGGATCACCCGCGCATAAGGGATGAAGCCTTGCTTGGCTTCGGGCAGGGTGACGATCTTGATCTCGACATTGGGCAGTACCGCCAGGCTCTTGAGATAAGGCAGTTCCAGCGGGTCGGTGTTCCAGTTGGATACCATCAGCTTGATCAACACGCCGCGGGCAGCAGCAGCGCGCACGGCGTTGTCGATCACCGCGTAGTACGGCCGGGTTCGATCCGGTCCGTAGGACAGCGGCGCGTAGTCGAGCAATTGCACGCGTACTTCTTTTTTGGCTTCGCCCAGCAGGCGCGGCAGTTCCAACTGTGAGTCGCCCACGCCGGGCGGGTTGTAGCGTTGCGGGCTGGCCACCAAGTAGTTGCCGGTACGTGCGGGTGCCGGGCCGCTGGCGGGTAGCGGCACCGGTTGTTTACCCGCCAGCGCGGCCTGGGCTTGCCAGTCTTGCTCGAAGATCGCCTGCACCTGGCCCACCACCGTTTCGTCAGTGATGCGCAGCCCGGTTTCGTGGATATGCTCCAGGGCGCGCCAGTCAAAATTCTGACTGCCGACAAACGCCTGCTTGCCATCCACCAGCAGGTACTTGGCGTGGATGATGCCGCCGCTCAGTTGCCCGTAGGGCAGCACGCGCAAGGTCAGGTTGGGAATGGCGCGCAAGCGTTCCAGGGTGGCGGCATCCGACAGCTTGATGCCTTTTTCTTCGAGCAGGAAACGAATCTTCACGCCGCGTTTGCCGGCGGCTTCCAGGTGTTCAAGTACCGTGTTCATCACCGAACCAGGGTGGTCCGCGGCGTAGAACTGGCCGATATCAATGCGGCTTTTGGCACCGTCGAACAGCTCGATCCATACCGGGCCGGGCTGGCGCAGATCGTCGGTGCCCAGGGCGGTGTCCACGGGTACGGTATGCACCAGTTCAAAGCCTGGAATGGAAAAGTCCGCCTGGGCCAGCGGACTGAGGAGCAAGCCGGTGAGGCCGGCGATACGCAACTTCATCGAAAGGGACATAAGCGTCTCATCGCACCAAAGGAAAAGGCGAGCGCCCAAGGCGCCCGCCCTGTAGGTCAAGCCGTGCGGCTGTGCAGCGGGGTGGGCACGCGATGGGTCACTTCATCCTGTGCGCGGGCACCGGTGGCGGCGCGGATCAACAGGATCTTCAACTGGTCGTTGATGCGCTCCAGGCTGTCTTGGAAGAAGTTGTGAAACACCACGCAAAACAGTGCGATGGCGATACCTAATCCCGTGGCGAACAACGCCGTCCCGATACCCCCGGAAATCTGCCCTGGGTCCGACACGCCCGCGGTGGCCAGTGCCTTGAAGGTGTCGATGATGCCGAGAATGGTGCCCAGCAGGCCCAGCAGCGGGGCGGCGGTGGTGATGGTCTCGATGATCCACAGGCTGCGGGCCAGTGGGGCGCGCGTCTTCAGGTACTGGGTATCGATTTCGTCGTCCAGGTCTTTGCGCGAACCGTGGGTTGCCTTCTGGGCCAGCACCGGCAAGATCATGTTCAGCGGCAGGCTGTCGCGACGGGTCAGGTTCTCCGGCAGGTCACGCTCGCTGTGCACATTGGCGCCCAGGGCGTCGATCAATGCGCGTGCCTGGCGGCGTACGTAGGCGAAGTAGATACCGCGTTCGATGGCGATGAAGATCGCAATGGCCATCGCCGCGTACATCACATAGAAGGTGACGTCGTGGAGCAGGTTCATATCCATGATGGTGTTCCTCTTGGGGTGAGTCTTAGAAATTCGCTTCCAGCGAAACCGTGACGGTACGGTCCAGGCCGACGATGTACGCCGGGTCGCCATCGCGGAAGCCGCTGTAGCTGGCCGCGTTGGTCTTGGTGGTGTACACGCCGTCCAGGTATTTCTTGTCGAACAGGTTGTCGACGTTCAGGCGCAGGGTCGCGTCCTTGACCACCTTCTTGTCCACCGGCAGGTAAATACCGGCGCCGAGGTTGAACACGGTGCGACCGGAAATCGCCTCGTCGTTGGTCAGGTCGCCGTAGAGCTTGCTGGTGTACTTGCCGCCGAAGGTGCCGTAGAAGCGCCCGTCGTCATAACCGATGTTGGCCGCCAGCATGTTCTTGGGCACGTTGGCGAACTGCTTGCCACTGGTGGGCAGCACGATGGGTTTGCCGGCGTTGTAGACGGTCAGGTCATCCTGCTGCTCGGCCTTGGTGTAGGTGTAGGAGGTGTAGTAATTGAAGTGGTGGGGCAACTGGCCGCTCCACTCCAGCTCCAGGCCTTTGTTGACCACGGAGCCGGCGTTGATGTCGGCAAAGTCGCCGTTGATGTCCCGGGACGACACCTGGCGGTTCTTGAAGTCCATGTAGAACAGGGTGGCGGCCAGGCTCATGTCGTCGCCGCTGTAGCGCCAGCCCAGTTCATGGTTCCAGCTGGTTTCCGGCTCGGCGTCGATCGAGCCGGCGCCTTTGTCGTAGAGCACGTAGTTCTGCGGCACGCGCATGTTGCGCGACACGCTGTAGAACAACTGGTCACGCTCGTCCAGCTGGTATTTCAGGCCGGCGTTGGGCAGCAGTTTGTTGTAGGTCTGGTTACGTTTTTCCGGGCGTTCGTTGAGGCTGCCGTGGTTGGTGCCTTCACGCTCGACGTTCATGTAGGCCAGGCCTGCGATGAAGGTCCAGTCCGGGTTGATGTACCAGGTGTCCTGGGCCCAGACCTTTTGCGCTGGCGTCACGGTGAAACGGTCGCGGCCCTGCACGGTGTTGCCGTTGGCATCGACGATGGCGCTGTTGGAGTCCGGCCAGGTGTCCACTGGCTTGCCGTTGCTCTTGAGCGGAATGAACGGCTGGGTTTGACTCTGGCGTGCGCGCTCGTACCAGTAGCCGAATTGCAGGCTGTGGTCGCCAAGGTCCCAGGTCAGCTTGGTGGTGATACCCGGACGCCAGGTTTGCGTGCGTGAAGGGCGGTAGTACACGCCGCTGTTGGGTGTGCCGTCGGCGTTGTATTGGGCGGCCGTGGGCAGGTTGCCGAGGTCGAACACACCGCCCTGGTTGGAGCCACGGTTGAGGGCATAGCTGGATGAACCGACGCCGCTGCCATTGCCCCAGTAGTAATACGGGATCACGGACAGCGCGAGGTTATCGGCCAGTTTGAACTGGGTGTTGAGCACGGCGGTGAAGGTCTGGAACGGGTTCTGCGCCAGGGCGTAATAGCTGTTGTATTTGCCGTTGCTGCCCACGCTCGGGGTGGCAGGGTAAGGGTCGTACTTGCGGCCATATTGCTGGAACTGCGCCTTGGTCAACTGGCTGTAACTGTTGTTGTCCTGCTCGTGGTACTTGAGGATCAGGTTGGCGGTGTTGCCATTGCCGGCGTCGAAAAAACTGTTCCACTCCACCTTGTCCGCGCGTACCGCGCCCGAGCCGCGCCACATTTCACCTTCTGTGTGGGACACCGACAGCCAGTTGCTCAGGCCGTTGATTTCGCCGGTGTTGAGGCGGGCAAAAGTCTTGCGCGTGGCGTTGCTGCCGACGACCTGTTTGACGAAGGCACCGGTTTCCTTGGTCGGGCGAATCGTGACGATGCCAATGTTGCCGCCGCTGGAACCAATGTGCGGGCCGTCGGATTCCGCAGCGCCCTGGGTGACGAAGATCTGGTCGATGTTTTCCGGATCGCCCAGCAGGTTGGAATACAGCGCGTAGTTGCCCGAATCATTGATCGGCATGCCGTCCACCGACATGCCCACCTGGTCGGAGTTCATGCCGCGCATGGTGAATCGAAAGCCCGACAGGCCAGTGTTGTCTTCACTGGAGATGTTCAAGCCGGGGGTGTACTTGAGCTTGTCGATGGCATTGCCGGTGGCCGCCTGTTTATCCAGTGCTTCCTTGGTTACCGTGGAGCGGCCCTTGATGCTTTCCTCCGGCACCATGTAACCGCCTCCTGCGGTCGCCTTGCCTTGTACCCCAATGGTGCCGACGTCACTGTCGCTGGTCTCTGCCATGACCATTCCCTGGGTCATGCTGGTCGCGGCCACTAGTGCCAGATGAATACGGGTGAACTTCATCACTGTCGTCCTGGTGTCGGGTGCTTATTGCACGCTGTAGTTGAAGGTGGCGGTGAAGCGCTGCTCATTGCGCCCCCCGAAGGCTTGCTCGGGGAACGGTTTGACTTGCTTGATGCGACGCAAGCTATTGGTGGCGGCCCGGTTGAGCAGCATGCTCGAGGCCTGGGTTTGTAAACCCGAGTCGAGGACACGGCCTTGACGGTCTACCAGCAACCACACCACCACCTCGCCGCTCGGGCGTTCGAGGGACGCCTGGCGCCCGGTGGGGTACTGCTTGTAGGTGTCCAGTTCGTTGCGCAAGCCTTTGAGGTAACCGCTTTCCAGGGCCTGGCCATCGACCTTCGGTGGCGCCGGTGGGGCAGGCGTCGGTGCCGCTTGGGTGACGACGGCCGGGGCTGGCTTGGCGGCCACCGGTGGCGGCGTCGGCACGGGCTTGGCGACCACGGGGGCAGGCTTGGGCACAGGTTTTGGCTTGGGTTCAGGTTTGGGTTTGGGCAGCGGCTTGGGCGGTGGCGGCGGGGGCGCCGGCTCGGCCTCTTCCTCTTCGATCATCGGCGGCGGCGGTTCTTGCTCCACCACCGGTTCCGGTATGACTTGCGGTTCCGGCTCGACCAAGGCCAATTCGACCGCCGACTCGTCATACACCGGCTCGACCTTCAATGTCTGGGACTGGATACCCAGTGCAATCAGCACCAAGGCGATCAGGGCCGGCACGCCGCCCAGCAGCTGACGCACGCGAAACAGAACGTACATGGTCAGGACTTACGCGTAGCAATGGACACGGAGGTGAAGCCACCCAGGCGCAGGGTGTCCATCACTTCCACCAGGCGCGAAACCTCCACGCCTTTATCGCTGTTGACGATGATCGTCGACTTGGTATCGGGCTTCTCGGCCGCCTTCAGCGCCGGCACCAGGGCCTCCACCGTCAGGTCCTTGCCGTCCAGTTGCAACTGGCCTTCCAGGCCCAGGGTGAGGATGAATTTGTTCTGCGGCTTGAGCTGCTGCGAACTGCTGGCGCTGGGCAATTGGGTCTTCATGCCGAGCGCGGGAATCACGTTCAGGCTCACCAGTACGAAAAACACCAGCAGGAACATCATCACGTCGATCATCGGGATCAGCTCGATGTGCGCCTTGCGTTTCTTGGGTTCGTCCCAGGTTCTCATTCCGTTACCCCGTCATTGAATTAGGGGCAAAACGCTAACAGCCAAAAATGACCGATTGGTTAACTTTAATTGACCGTTTAGAGGCTCTAGGACGCGTCTTTCAGAAAACTTACCGGTCAGTTTTCGGGCGTAATGAAACTGACACTCGGGGCCTCCATGCTTGAGAAATTTATCTTGAGAGCCGGCTCCCATGCCCACTGCACTGCCTCAATTGACGACCCCGCGACTGCTGTTACGCGCCCTGCATATGCACCAGGCGCAGGTGCTTTTCACGCTTGCCAACGGGCCGAAAATTGCCGACAACACGGCGAACATTCCATCGCCCTACACCTTGGAAACCGCGCAGGATTTCATTGCGGGGATCGCTGACAAGTACCGCACCGGTGAGCTGCTGAACCTGGGGATGCATGTGCGCGGCACCGACGAATTGGTCGGCATGGTCAGCCTGCGCATCAATGCTCGCCATCACTATGGGCACTTGGGTGGCTGGGTGGCGGCGCACTGCCGTAACCAGGGGTATGCGGCAGAAGCGGCGAACGCGGTGATGGATTTCGGCTTCGAGGCGCTAGGGTTGCAGCGCGTGGGCAGCCAGTGTTTCGCGCGCAACAAGGAATCGGCGCGGGTCATGGAGAAGATCGGCCTGCGCTATGAAGGCTGCATGCACCAGGCGTTCCTGAAGAACGGCGTGTATGAGGACTTGCTCGGGTTTGCCACCGTGCGTGATGACTGGGAGCGCTGCTTGTGAGCGGCGACGTCGACCACGGCCGACGCCGGGTCCTCGGCGGGTTGGTGGTCGCTACCGCCTTTTCCATCCTCAGCCCGTTTGCGCGCAGTGCCGGGGTGGATTATCCGTTCACCCTCGGCGTGGCTTCCGGCGACCCGTTGCCAGATGGCTTTGTGATCTGGACGCGCCTGGCGCCGTTGTTCAACGCCGCGGATGGCCGTGGCGGCCTGAGTCGCTCGGTGCCGGTGCGCTGGCGGGTGGCCAGCGATGCGGCGATGACGCGCATTGTGAAGCAGGGCGAAGTATTGGCGACGCCGCGTTTCGCTCATGCGGTGCATGTCGAGGTGGCGGGGCTGGCGGCAGATCGGCCGTATTGGTACCAGTTTGAAGGGCTCGGTGCGCAGAGCCCGGTGGGCCAGTCGCGCACGATGCCGCCGTTGCAGGCCATGGCCTCGGCCCGGCTGGGGTTTGTGTCCTGCTCGCATTGGGAGCGCGGTTACTTCAGCGCCTACCGACACCTTGCCGCCGAGCAGCCGGACCTGGTGTTTTTCCTCGGTGATTACATCTACGACAGCTCCTATGCGGCGGAGTCGGGCAAGGTGTTTCGTTCTCACGGCAGCGGCAATGCGCAAAGCCTGAGTGATTACCGCAACCGCTACGCACTGTACAAGACTGATCCAGACCTGCAGGCCCTGCACGCCGCGGCTCCTAGCGTCGTAACCTGGGACGATCACGAAGTACAGAATGACTACGCCAACCGCTGGTCCCAGGACCCGAAAGTGGCGGTGGCGCAGTTTCTTAAACAACGCGCGGCGGCTTATCAGGCGTTTTACGAACACATGCCCCTGCGTGCCAGCAGCGTGCCGAAGGGGCCGGACATGCGCATTTACCGGCGCCTGGATTACGGCCGGCTTGCGCGTTTCCATGTGCTCGACGGTCGCCAGTACCGTTCCGAGCAACCGTGCATCGCGGCCAATGGCAGCCACCAGGGGCATATTGTCACCACCCCTTGCAGCGACCTGCGTGACCCTGGCCGCACGTTGCTCGGCTGGCAGCAGGAAGCCTGGCTGGATCAGGGCTTTGCCCAGTCTGGAGCGCAGTGGAATGTGATCGCACAAGACCTGCTGGTGGCGCCGCTGATGCAGCGTGACCTCACCAACCATAAGCTTGGCCGCTGGACCGATGGCTGGGATGGCTACATGGCGAACCGCTCACGGATGCTGGCGTCGATCGTGCGCAATCGCGTGAAGAACCCGGTGTTCTGGGGAGGGGATATTCATTCGTTCTGGGCCACCGACCTGCATGCCGACGCAGAAAGGCCGGACTCGGCGGTGGTCGCCACCGAGTTTGTTGGCTCGTCGGTGACCTCCGACGGTCCGCCCTATGACGCGTTCATGAAGATCATGCCGCTCAACCCCCATGTGAAGTTTTTCGACAGTCGCCAGCGTGGGTATGTGTCGGTGGAGTTGGCGGCCAATAGCATGTTGACGAATTTTCGTGCGATCAGTGATCCGCGTGACCCGGCGGCGACGGTGTCGACGTTGAAGTCGTTCGTGGTTGAGCCGAGCAGGGCGGGGGCGATTGCCGTGTAGCCTGTTTCTTTGGGGCGATCCAATGTGGGAGGGGGCTTGCCCCCGATAGCGGTGTGTCAGTCACTGCATCTGCTACTGCACTAACGCTTTCGCAGGCAAGCCAGCTCCCACAGGGGAACTGAGCTTAACTGAATGGCATTAAGGCAAGCCTCCTCCCGCATTGATTTCATAGCGCACCGAGAGCGCGCCTTTTTTCTCCGACAACGCCAGGATCGTTACCTGGCCCAGTTCGCTCAGCGCTTGGACATGAGTGCCACCACAGGCGTAAGCCGGTAATTCGCCGAAGCCGACTTCGCGGGTGCCATCTTCCAGCGTCATATAGCGGGGATAGTCGGCGGCGATCCATGTGTTGACCCACTGCTGGAGCGTCTGCGCATCCATGTCTTGCGCGGTCTGGCCACGGATAAAGGTGATCTTGCCTTCGCCGGGCCAGTGGTGAGCCTTGATCGGCATCCAGCCCAGGCGTTCGCCGGCATTGCCAATTAAGTGCCCCGCCGAATGCAGACGAGTGTGCAAGGCGCGCCGCTGTGCGTCGACTCGTGCAATGGCGGGTCCTGGTTCCAGGGGCTGGTCGACGTAGTGCACCACCTGTTCGGCTTCCTGCACGACCCGCAGTACCTGGCTATCGCCGAGCCAGCCGGTGTCGAACGGCTGGCCGCCGCCTTGGGGATGGAAAATGGTCGACTGCACAATCACGGCGAATTGCTCTTCGTGCGGGGTGCAACTGAGCACTTCCAGCTCGGCCGTCAGGTGGTCGTGGGTAAAAAACAGGCGCTCGGTCATTATTTACATCCGCATCAGGGTTCTGTGGGCAGTATAAATAGTGCGCAGATGGGTGATAATCCGCTCAATTATCAATGGACCTGTGCGTCATGAGCATCAATCTTCCTTTACCGTTATTGGGTGAAATGGCGATTTTCGTCAAGGTCGTGGAAACCGGCAGCTTCTCCGAAGCGGCGCGGCAACTCAGCGTTTCACCTTCGGCGGTGAGCCGCAGCATCTCGCGCCTGGAACAAGCCCTGGCCACGCGCCTGCTGCAACGCACCACGCGCAAGCTGCGCCTGAGCGAGGGCGGCGAGGAGGTGTTCAAGCGTTGCCAGGAGATGGTCAATGCGGCGCGCTCGGTGATGGAAATCAGTGGGCAATTTACCCATGAAGCCGAGGGGCTGGTGCGGGTCAGTGTGCCCAAGGCGGTGGGGCGATTTGTGGTGCACCCGCATATGCCGGAATTTTTGCGGCGCTATCCCAAGGTGGATGTGCAATTGATCCTGGAAGATAGGCATGTGGATTTGATCGACGACAACGTCGACTTGAGCATCCGCATCACCGACAGCCCACCGCCAGGCTTGGTCGGGCGCCAGCTGTTGCCCATCGAACATTTGTTGTGCGCGACGCCGCAATATCTGGCCGAGCACGGTACACCGAGCCATCCCCATGATCTGCTTGGGCACAGTTGCATTTATCTGGGTGAAACACCGGGAGATTCACGCTGGAAGTTTCGCCAGGCTGGCAAGGCGGTAACGGTCGGCGTACGCGGCCGGTATGCGGCGAACCACACCGGGGTGCGGCTGGAGGCGGCGTTGCAGCATGTCGGGATTGCCAGCTTGCCGTATTTCACCGCGCGGCGTGCATTGGAAGCGGGGGAGTTGGTGCAGGTGTTGCCGGGGTGGGATTTTATTGCCTCGTACCATGGCGAGGCGTGGCTGCTGCATTCGCCCACACGGTACCTGCCGCCGAAGTTGCGGGTGTTTATCGATTATCTGGTGGAGTGCATGGCCAAGGAGCCCACGCTGCGGCGGCGGTAGGAGCGCGGTTGCTCGTTCCCACGCTCTGCGTGGGAATGCCACCTTGGACGCTCCGCGTCCTGCCTTTATGCCTGTGCACGGGTGACGCAGAGCGTCACAGGATAGGTTCCCACGCAGAGCGTAGGAACGAGCATAGTCGTCAGTGTTTGCTCTGGTCCTGAGGCATCGCCAGCAGCTGTTTTTCCTGGTTCCAGTCGAACGGTTCGTCGTTCTGTTCGGCTTCATAGCGACGTTCTTCCAGGGCCTGGTACAGGTCCAGTTCTTCGTCGGGCATGAAGTGCAGGCAGTCGCCGCCAAAGAACCACAGCAGGTCGCGGGGCACCAGGTGGGCGATTTGCGGGTAGCGCAGGATGACCTGGCTCATCAGGTCCTGGCCCAGGTACTGGCTTTCGATCGGGTCGATTGGCAACAGGGCGCGCAGTTCGTCGAAACGCTCCAGGAACAGCGAGTGGCTTTCCTCGGGTACCTGTTCGGCTTCGCCGACGGCAACCAGGATGCTGCGCAAGTGGTCGAGCAAGACGAGATGATCGGCAACGACGTTGGACACGAGATAAGGCCTCTAAAGCAAAAACGGGCGCGAGAGTATAAGCCTCTCGCGCCCGTTTTTATATGACCGCTCGACTCAGCGGACTTTACCTTCTGCCTGCATCAGCTCTTCCTTGCTGAAATCATCCACGTCGATCACCTTGCGTCGCGCCGCCTCGGCATCGCGCAGGGTTTGCGCCTCGGCCGGTTGCAGCACGCCGGCCTGCAGGGCCGCGTCGATGGCATGCTCGCCGGCAGCCGGCTTGACCTGGCCGCTTTTGAGCGCGCTGTGGAGTTTTTTCTGCAAGGGGTGGCTGGCACCGAGCAGGTCGTAGGCATGTTGCAGGGCGCCCACGGGATCTTCTGCTGATTGCGGGCGATAACAGCCGGCCAGCAATTCTTCCAGGGTCGGGTCGCCCTTGGCGCGGCCGATCACGGCTGCCACTTCGGCATCCAGCGCATCGGACGGGCCGGTATGACGACGCCCGAATGGGAACACGATCACCCGCAGCAGGCAGCCCAGCACCTTGTTCGGGAAGTTGCTCAGCAGCTCATCCAGTGCGCGTTCCGATTCGCCCAGGCTTTCTTCCATGGCCCACGCAAATAGCGGCTCCAGATGGTCCGGCGAGTCCAAGTCGTGATAACGCTTGAGCGCCGCCGAGGCCAGGTACATGTGGCTCAGCACATCACCCAGGCGGGCGGACAGGCGTTCGCGGCGCTTGAGTTCGCCACCCAGCAACATCATGCTCAGGTCGGCCAGCAGGGCAAACGCAGCCGCCTGGCGGTTCAGGGCACGGAAGTAGCCCTGGCTCAACCGGTTGCCCGGGGCTTTTTCGAAGTGCCCGAAGCCCAGGTTCAGCACCAGGGTGCTGGCGGCGTTGCTGACGGCAAAGCCGATGTGTTGCATCAGCAGGCCGTCGAATTCCTTCAACGCCTGGTCATGGTCTTCGCGGCCGGCCAGGGCCATTTCCTTGAGCACAAAGGGGTGGCAGCGAATGGCGCCCTGGCCGAAGATCATCAGGTTACGCGAGAGGATATTGGCGCCTTCCACGGTGATGAAGATCGGTGCGCCTTGCCAGTTGCGGCCCAGGTAGTTGTTGGGGCCCATGATGATGCCCTTGCCGCCGTGCACGTCCATGGCGTGGCTGATGCACTCACGGCCACGCTCGGTCAGGTGGTACTTGAGGATCGCCGACAACACCGACGGCTTCTCGCCCAGGTCCACGGCGTTGGCGGTGAGCATGCGCGCACTGTCCATCAGCCAGGCGTTGCCACCGATGCGTGCCAGGGCTTCCTGGATCCCTTCGAAGGCCGACAGCGGTACGTTGAACTGTTCGCGCACCTGGGCGTATTGGCCGGTCACCAGGCTGGTGAACTTGGCAGCGCCGGTGCCGACGGCGGGCAGCGAGATCGAGCGGCCGACCGACAGGCAGTTCATCAACATCATCCAGCCCTTGCCGAGCATCTCCTGGCCACCGATCAGGTATTCCAGAGGGATAAACACATCCTTGCCGGAGTTGGGGCCGTTCATGAAGGCGGCGCCAAGCGGCAGGTGACGACGGCCGATTTCCACGCCATGGGTGTCGGTAGGAATCAACGCGAGGCTGATGCCCAGGTCCTCTTCCTCACCCAGCAGGTGGTCTGGGTCATAAGCCTTGAAGGCCAGACCGAGCAAGGTCGCGACCGGGCCGAGGGTGATGTAGCGCTTTTCCCAGTTCAGGCGCAGGCCGAGGGTTTCCTTGCCTTCCCAATCCCCTTTGCAGATCACCCCGGTGTCGGGCATGGCGCCCGCATCGGAGCCGGCCAGCGGGCCGGTGAGGGCGAAGCACGGAATGTCGTCGCCGCGGGCCAGGCGCGGCAGGTAGTGGTTACGTTGTTCGTCGGTGCCGTAGTGCAGCAGCAGTTCGGCGGGGCCGAGGGAGTTGGGGACCATCACGGTGGAGGCCAGGTCACCGCTGCGGGTCGCGAGCTTCATGGCAACCTGGGAGTGGGCATAGGCGGAGAAGCCCTTGCCACCGTACTCCTTGGGAATGATCAGGGCGAAGAAACCATGGGTCTTGATGTGTTCCCAGGCTTGCGGCGGCAGGTCCATGGCCTGGCCGATTTCCCAGTCGCTGACCATGGCGCAGAGTTCTTCGGTGGGGCCGTCGATGAACGCCTGCTCTTCCTCGGTCAATTGCGCCTTGGGGTAGGCCAGCAATTTGTCCCAGTCGGGGCGGCCACTGAACAGTTCGCCATCCCACCATACGGTACCGGCATCGATCGCATCGCGCTCGGTCTCGGACATCGGCGGCAGCACTTTCTGGAACCAGCTGAACAGCGGCTTGGTGAAGTATTGGCGGCGCAGGTCGGGCAGCAACAAAGGCGCGGCCACCACGGCCAGGAGCACCCAGAAGATCAGCAGCAGCCAACCCGGTGCGTGGCTCCAGGCGCCCATCGCCAGCAGGTAGACGGCGACCACGCCCAGGGCGGGCAGGGGGGCAGTACGGCGGTGTGCCAGGTAGGCAATGCCGACCACCAGCACCAGTATCCACAACAACAGCATATTCAATCCTCCGTGAACCAGGGGCGAAACCACCAGGGAGCTTAGTCGGCATCCGAACAAGCCGGGTGATCAGGGTGTAACAAGGTGTACTGGGCAACCCATCAGCCGGCGCCGGCATTTGGCCGAATCGTCGTTATCTCTCTGGCAGGCCTGGTGGTTAAACTCCAGGCTCCCCTCGGAGATCAAGCTCATGAATACGTACTTGAGTCCCAGCCGCTTCATCGATAGTGACCACCCTGTGGTGGTGGAGTTCGCCGAGAAACATCGCGGAACCCGCCCGGATTTAAGTGACCAGGCAGTCAGTCTTTACTACGCGGTGCGTGAGGCCATTCGCTACAACCCCTATACCTTCAGCCGTGACCCCAACACCTTGAGTGCCAGCTTCGCCCTGGCGGCCGGCGAAAGCTACTGTGTGCCCAAAGCTACGTTGCTCGCCGCTTGCGCGCGCCACTGCGGCATTCCCGCACGCATTTGCCTGGCGGACGTGCGCAACCACCTGTCCACACCGCGGCTGCTCGCGCTGCTCAAGAGTGACGTGTTCGCCATGCACGGTTATACCGAGCTTTACCTGAACGGCCGCTGGGTCAAGGCCACTCCGGCGTTCAACCAGCAATTGTGCGAGGTGTTCGACGTGCCGCCGCTGGAATTCGATGGCCTGCACGACAGCGTGTTCCACGCGTTCAATCGCCAGGGTCAGCGTTCGATGGAGTACGTGGTGGACCACGGGCAATTTGCTGACGTGCCTGAAGCATTTTTCTTCGGGCATATCCGTCAGTGCTACCCGCACCTGTTTGCCGACGATGCGCCCACCCTGCTCGGCGATATGCAGAGCGATTTAAGCCGCGGCTGAACCGGCGTATGCTGCTGCCTTCATCCAGCCAAGTTCATCCACAATAAGGCGCGGTCATGCTGAAGATCTGGGGTCGTAAAAATTCATCAAACGTCAGGAAAGCACTGTGGTGCGCCGAGGAACTCGGCCTGGACTATGAAGCAATTGATGCGGGCGGGGCTTTTGGTGTGGTCGATACCCCCCAATACCGGGCCATGAACCCCAATGGCCGGGTGCCGGTGATCGAAGATGGCGACTTTGTGCTGTGGGAGTCCAACACCATCGTGCGTTACCTGTGCGCCAAGCAGGCATCGGACTTTTACCCCAGCGACTTGCAAGCCCGGGCCAACGCCGAAAAGTGGATGGACTGGACCACTTCCACGCTCGCCGACCCGTTCAAGGCGGTGTTCTGGGGCATCGTGCGCACCCCGGCTGACCAGCAAAACTGGGACAGCATCAATGCCGGGCGCCAAGCCTGTATCGACGCGCTCAAAACCGTCGAACAAGCCCTCGCCGAGCAACCCTACCTGTCCGGCCAGGCGTTCGGCATGGGCGATATTCCCTTGGGCTGCTTCATCTACGCCTGGTTCGAGATGCCCATCGAACGCCCGGCAATGCCGAATCTGGAGGCCTGGTACCAGCGCTTGCAACAGCGCCCGGCCTACCGCAAGGCGGTGATGACCGCGTTGACTTAATACACACTATTAATACGGGTGACTGTACTTGTGCGGCATGGGCAAGCACCATGCCCGCATTGCATCGCCGGTTGAACTACCTGCGGTGTGCCCTCATCTATTCTTTCTATTCCCTTCTTTGGTGCGTATTCCGATATGAGTTCCGCTCTGTCCATCCGGCAGCTAACCAAAACCTACGGCAACGGTTTCCAGGCCCTGAGTGGTATCGATCTGGACGTTGCCGAAGGTGACTTCTTCGCCTTGCTGGGCCCCAACGGTGCCGGCAAATCCACCACCATCGGTATTCTCTCCACCCTGGTCAACAAGACCAGCGGCACGGTGAATATCTTCGGGCATGACCTGGACAAATCCCCGGCGGCGCTCAAGCGCTCCATTGGCGTGGTGCCCCAGGAATTCAATTTCAACCAGTTCGAAAAGACCTTCGACATTGTCGTGACCCAGGCTGGCTACTACGGCATTCCGGCGAAAGTCGCCAAGGAACGCGCCGAGCAGTACCTCACCCAACTGGGCCTGTGGGACAAGCGTGACGTGCCTTCGCGCTCGCTGTCCGGTGGCATGAAGCGACGCCTGATGATCGCCCGTGCCCTGGTGCATGAGCCGCGCCTGTTGATTCTCGACGAACCTACCGCCGGCGTGGACATCGAACTGCGCCGCTCGATGTGGACCTTCCTCACCGAACTGAACGAGAAGGGCATCACCATCATCCTCACCACCCACTACCTGGAGGAGGCTGAGCAGTTGTGCCGCAACATCGGCATCATCGACCACGGCACCATTGTCGAGAACACCAGCATGCGCAACCTGCTGGGCCAGTTGCATGTGGAAACCTTCCTGCTCGACTTGAAAAACAATCTCTCGGTGGCGCCGCAGTTGCTCGGCTACCCAAGCCGGCTGGTGGACAGCCACACCCTGGAGGTGCAGGTGGATAAGGCCATGGGCATCACCGCGCTGTTCACCCAGTTGGCGACTCAGAACATCGAAGTGTTGAGCCTGCGTAACAAAACCAATCGCCTTGAGGAGTTGTTCGTGTCCCTGGTGGAGAAAAATCTGGCGAAGGTGGCGGTATGAGTTCCGAACTGCAACCCAACCTTGTCGCGCTGCAAACCATTGTCTATCGCGAAGTGAAGCGCTTTACCCGGATCTGGCCGCAGACCCTGCTGCCGCCGGCGATCACCATGGTCCTGTACTTTGTGATCTTCGGTAACCTGATCGGCCGGCAAATCGGCGACATGGGTGGTTTCACCTACATGGAGTACATCGTGCCGGGCCTGATCATGATGTCGGTGATCACTAACTCCTACGGCAACGTGGTGTCGAGTTTCTTTGGCAGCAAGTTCCAGCGCTCCATCGAAGAGCTGATGGTCTCGCCGGTGTCACCGCACACCATCCTCATCGGCTACACCCTGGGCGGCGTGTTGCGTGGCCTGATGGTGGGGGTGATCGTGACGCTGCTGTCGCTGTTCTTTACCCACCTGCAGGTGCATCACCTGGGGGTCACCATTCTGGTGGTCGTGCTGACGGCGACGATCTTCTCGCTGCTGGGCTTTATCAACGCCGTGTTCGCACGCAACTTCGATGATATTTCCATTATCCCGACCTTCGTGCTGACGCCGCTGACCTACCTGGGCGGGGTGTTTTACTCCATCACCTTGCTGCCGCCGTTCTGGCAGACGGTGTCCCTGGCCAACCCGGTGCTGCACATGGTCAACGCCTTCCGCTACGGCATTCTGGGCGTGTCGGATATCAAGATCAGTGTGGCGATCACCTTTATGATCGTTGCCACCATCGTCTTGTATATCGGCTGCGCGCGGTTGCTGGTGAGCGGACGTGGGATGCGTACCTAGCCGCTGACGGCACGCGGTAAAAAATGTGGGAGCGGGCTTGCTCGCGAATGCGGTAGATCAGTTGCTGATGCATTGACTGACACGACGCCTTCGCGAGCAAGCCCGCTCCCACATTTGCTATGTGCAGGGCTTTAAGCCTTCAGTGCCAGCTCGATCAGGGCATGCAGTTCTTCTACCGCCAAAGGCTCTGCCGAAAACAGAATACGAAACACCGTAGGTGCGGCGAGCAGGTTGATCAGATGGTCAACGCTCGGTGGCTGTTCCTGCGGGTAGCGGTCAACAATCACCTGCAACTGCCCACTCAGGATGCTCACGCAATACCCTGGCGTCGGGCTGCTTTGCACGTCGCGCATCATGTTGCGGCCTACGTCCGAACTCATCTCATCCAGGTATTGCTCGGCCCAGGCTTGCAGGTCGCCACGCAGGCTGCCGGTGTTGGCCGGTTCGGTATCGGGGCGCATTCGGGCCAGGGCGACGTCGGCGAGCAGTACTGACAGATCGCCCCAGCGCCGGTAAATGGTCGACGGCGTGACGCCTGCACATGCCGCAATCATCGGCACGGTGACACTGGAACGCTCATGGGCTTCCAGCAATTCGCGCACCGCTCTGTGGACGGATTCTTGTACCCGGGCACTGCGGCCCCCCGGGCGGAGGCCTTCTTTGATCGCCATGGGCAAGACCTTAACACAAAGAATTTGCTTTAAGCGCCAGCGAATAGCACACTGCACAAAAGCAAAATATTAGCTTTAGCGGAGCGTGCCCATGTCCAGTGTCATCTCTCAGCGGTCCAGCCTGGCGTTTCTAGTGATCATGGTGCTGACCTTTCTCGCCGCCTCCAGCGCGCCGACGCCCTTGTACCAGGTGTACCAAGACCACCTGCATTTTTCGGCGGCCATGCTCACGGCCATCTTTGGTGTCTATGCCGTGAGCCTGCTGGCGGCCCTGCTGACGGTGGGGTCGCTCTCGGATTACCTGGGGCGCAAGCCGGTGATCTTCGCCGCGCTGCTGCTCAATAGTGTGGCGATGCTGCTGTTTATCCACGCTGAGAGCACCGCCTGCCTGCTGGCCGCCCGCGCGTTACAGGGCTTCGCGACTGGCACTGCCACAGCGGCATTGAGTGCGACGCTGCTCGATACCGACCGCGTCCGCGGCCCGATGCTCAACAGCCTTGCACCGATGCTCGGCATGGCCAGTGGTGGCCTGGGCAGCGGGTTACTGGTGGAGTTCGCGCCGTGGCCAACCCAATTGATCTATTACGCCCTGCTGGGCTTGATGGTGTTGCAGGCTCTGTATGTGTGGCGCCTGCCTGAAACGGTCAGTCGTATACCCGGCGCCTTGCAGTCCCTGGCGCCAACCCTGCATGTGCCGCCGCAGGCGCGCCGCGCCTTGTGGCTGGCGATGCCATTGAATGTGGCCGTGTGGGCGCTGGGTGGGTTCTTTTCCTCGTTGGCGCCGTCGTTGGTGCGCGTCGCCACCGGGTCGACCTCGCACTTGATCGGCGGCGGGCTGGTGGCGGTGGTGACCTTGAGCGGCGCGGTGATGATCTACAGCCTGCGCAATCACGCGGCTGACAGGGTGATGCGCTTGTCGGCTGCACTGCTGGCCGTGGGCGTGGGGTTGCTGCTGGTTGCCGTAAACACCGCCAGCCTGTGGCTGTTCTTTGTCGCCAGTGTGATCGCAGGCCTGGGCTTCGGCGGCGGTTTCATGGGCAGTGTGCGCAGTATCGTGGGCCTGGCGTTGCCCCATGAGCGGGCGGGCCTGATGTCGGCGTTCTATGTATTGAGCTACCTGGCGTTCTGCGTGCCGGCGCTGTTGGCGGGTAACCTGAGCCGCGTCTTTGGCCTGATCGCGACCACGGACGGCTACGGTGCGGTGCTTATCTTGCTGTCTCTCGGCGCGCTTGTTGGGTTGTTGTGGCGGGACACGGCGCATGCAAGGGCCAGCGCATGATTACGATTAATATAGGTGAAATAGATAACAGTTAGAGATATTACCCGTTATATAGATATTCGATCAGGTTCTATCATGGCCCCAACCTCAAATGAGGAAGAGGATTAACCCATGAGCTGCTCGACCACTCACCGCTACAAACCCTTCAGTCACTTGGCCCGTCCCCGGGAAGTGATTCGCCAGTTCACCCCGAACTGGTTTGCCGCGACCATGGGCACCGGTGTGCTGGCGCTGGCCTTGGCCCAGCTGCCAGTCAGCCTGCCAGGCCTGCATGCCGTCGCCGAGGGCCTGTGGCTGTTCACCATTGGCCTGTTTGTGCTGTTCAGCGTGCTGTATGCCGCCCGCTGGGTGATGTTTTTCCACGAGGCGCGGCGCATCTTCGGGCACTCAACGGTCTCGATGTTTTTCGGCACCATCCCCATGGGGCTGGCGACTATTCTCAACGGCTTGCTGCTGTTCGGCCTGCCGCGCTGGGGCGGTGATGTGATCCCGTTGGCCGAAGCCTTGTGGTGGCTGGACGTGGCCATGTCCCTGGCCTGCGGCGTGCTGATCCCGTTCATGATGTTCACCCGCCAGGAGCACAGCATCGACCAGATGACCGCCGTCTGGCTGTTGCCCGTGGTGGCGGCCGAAGTGGCAGCGGCCAGCGGTGGCTTGCTCGCGCCGCACTTGGCCGGTGCCCCTTCGCAACTGGTGATGTTGGTGACCAGCTACGTGCTGTGGGCGTTTTCCCTGCCGGTAGCGTTCAGCATTCTGACCATCCTGATGCTGCGCATGGCCTTGCATAAGTTGCCTCACGCCAATATGGCAGCGTCGAGCTGGTTGGCCCTGGGCCCGATCGGTACCGGTGCCTTGGGCATGTTGCTGCTCGGTACGGATGCCCCTGGGATCTTCGCCGCCAATGGCCTGGCCAGTGTCGGTGAAATGGCCCACGGCCTGGGCCTGATTGCGGGCATTACCCTGTGGGGCTTCGGTTTGTGGTGGATGTTGATTGCGGTGTTGATCACCCTGCGTTACCTGCGCGCCGGTATCCCGTTCAACCTGGGCTGGTGGGGTTTTACCTTCCCATTGGGGGTTTACGCCTTGGCCACGCTTAAATTGGCGAGCCTGTTACAGCTGGCGTTTTTCAGCGTGTTTGGCAGTGTGCTGGTGGTTGCGCTGGCGCTGATGTGGCTGATCGTGGCCAAGCGCACCGTGCAGGGCGCTTATAAAGGCGAGCTTTTTGTTTCGCCTTGTATTGCCGGGCTAGCGAATAAGTAAGCAGGATTAGGTAAAGTCGTGGCCTGATAAATAAAGGCCACGCAGGAACACGGACGACGATGAGCCATCCTTCCCAATTTACCTTGCTGCGCACGCGGCGCTTCTTGCCGTTTTTCATTACCCAGTTGCTGGGCGCGTTCAACGACAACATCTTCAAGCAGTCGCTGATTCTGGCCATCCTTTACAAGCTCACCATCGAGGGTGACCGCTCCATCTGGGTCAACCTGTGTGCTTTGTTGTTTATCCTGCCGTTCTTCCTGTTCTCGGCGTTGGCCGGGCAGTTTGGCGAGAAATTCAACAAGGACGCGTTGATCCGCGCGATCAAGATCGGCGAGATCGTGATCATGGCGGTGGGCGCGACGGGTTTTCTGACCAATCATCTTGAACTGATGCTGCTGGCGCTGTTTGCCATGGGCACTCACTCGGCGCTGTTCGGCCCGGTGAAGTACTCGATCATGCCCCAGGCCTTGCACGACGATGAGTTGGTGGGCGGCAACGGCCTGGTGGAGATGGGCACGTTCCTGGCAATTTTGGCGGGCACCATCGGTGCCGGGATCATGATGTCTTCCACCCATTACGCGCCGGTGGTGGCGGTGGCGATTGTGGCCGTGGCGGTGCTGGGCTACCTGGCCAGCCGCAGCATCCCGCGCGCAGCGGCGTCGACACCGCAGCTGCGCCTGGACTGGAATATCTTCACTCAGTCGTGGGCGACGTTGCGCATGGGCCTGGGGCAGACGCCGGCGGTGTCGCGCTCGATTGTCGGCAACTCATGGTTCTGGTTTGTCGGCGCGATCTACCTCACGCAAATCCCGGCCTATGCCAAGGAATGGCTGTACGGCGACGAAACCGTGGTGACCTTGATCCTCACGGTGTTCTCGGTGGGCATCGCCCTGGGCTCGATGCTGTGCGAAAAACTCTCCGGGCGTAAGGTGGAAATCGGCCTGGTGCCGTTTGGTTCGTTTGGCCTGACCCTGTTCGGCCTGCTGCTGTGGTGGCACTCCGGCGGCTTCCCGCAGAACGTGCAAGCCAACGATTGGCTCGCGGTGCTCAGCTACGGCCAGGCGTGGTGGGTGCTGTTCGATATCCTCGGCCTGGGTGTGTTCGGCGGCTTTTACATCGTGCCGCTGTATGCGCTGATCCAGTCGCGTACCGCCGAGAACGAACGGGCTCGGGTGATCGCGGCCAACAACATTCTCAATGCACTGTTCATGGTGGTCTCGGCCATCGTGTCCATCCTGCTGTTGAGCGTGGCCAAGCTGTCGATCCCCGAGTTGTTCCTGGTGGTGTCGCTGCTCAACATCGCAGTTAACACTTACATCTTCAAAATCGTCCCCGAGTTCACCATGCGCTTCATGATCTGGCTGCTCAGCCATTCCATGTACCGCGTGGAGCATCGCAACCTGCAAGCCATCCCGGATGAAGGCGCGGCGTTGCTGGTGTGTAACCATGTGTCGTTTGTCGATGCGCTGTTGATTGGCGGTGCAGTACGTCGGCCGATTCGCTTTGTCATGTACTACAAGATCTACCGCTTGCCGGTGCTCAATTTTATCTTCCGCACCGCTGGTGCGATTCCGATTGCGGGGCGCCATGAAGACATTCAGATCTACGAACAGGCGTTCGCGCGCATTGCCCAGTACCTCAAGGATGGCGAGTTGGTGTGCATCTTCCCGGAAGGCAAGCTGACAGCCGATGGCGAGATGAATGAGTTTCGTGGCGGGGTGACACGCATCCTGGAGGAGACGCCGGTGCCGGTGATCCCCATGGCGTTGCAGGGGTTGTGGGGGAGTTTCTTCAGCCGCGATCCGAACAAGGGCTTTTTCCATCGGATCTGGTCGCGGGTGGTGTTGGTGGCGGGTGAGCCGGTGGAAAGTGAGACGGTGACACCGAATGCTTTGCACGCATTGGTTGGAAAATTACGCGGAAGTTTAAGGTAGTTTTTCGTCGGTAATGGAGGCTCATCAACGATCCGGATTGTGCGCTGGTCTGGTGCTTGATGAGTATCTTCTGCACAGGCGTCGGTAAGTTTCCACTCGGTTTCAGGAACGTTTTCGGTCCGTAGCACCACCTAACCGTCGTAATCCCAAATGCATGTTCGGAGGTTAGTGATGGAAACGTCGCCTGTTGCACCATCGACTGCTTCACGCTCCAGCGAAGATGAAAAAAACGACGCCGGCTATCGACAGGCGGCTGACCCTGCAGCGCAGGGTGCTCAGGCTGCTCCGAACACGGCCAGTGTGCCCTTTATGTACAGCAATGAGCATGATGCTTCCCGGGTAGAGACCAGCTCTGCCCGGGTGGGGCCGGTGACCTATGGTGGCGATAACGAGCTTCAGAGGCAGCCAAGGCAATCCGATGCGTCGCAGGAATGAAAATGCGCTGCTGGCGGAATTCGGTTTGCCGATACGGCCTAGGTATTTCGAATAGTCATCAGTACCATTGCGCATGATCTGCAAGCTCAGGGCTTGTTGTAATGCTTCAAGTAAGGCCCTGAGAAATGTGAGTGTTGCTGTCGGAAAATTCTCGAAACTTACTGCATAGGGTAAAAAGTCATTCAGCTGACGGAACGGTTTCGTCAGGCCCGCCACATAGTCATCGCAGCTAATTAATGCTAAGGATGACTTTCTATGAATATGCCTGTTGGTTCTCCGTCTCTTCACCACTCTCCAGCCCAAGGGACCGTTACGGGCCAGCTAAATTATTTGACGGGTATTGATAAATCTCAAAGTAAATCTGGCGTGACGTCGGCACCCGTGAAGATCATTCCAAATATGCCTTTCAGTGAGGATGGAATACAGATAGAGCTGAATGTTAGAGGTGGCAAAGGATTTTTCGGGCCACCAAAAGAAGAGAATTTGGTCATCACGACGGGAAATGCAGCCGATAAAGTCCATATAAAAAAATCTAACGATGGAGGGCTGATTGCTGACATTAACGGTAAGTCCTATGAGATTCCACTTTATCAGGATGAAAGAAGTCGTCAAAAGATTGAAATCCACACCAATGGCGGAGACGATGACGTGTCTGTTGCCGATGATCTTGAGCTGCCGGTGAGCGTCAAGCTGGGCGATGGTAATGACAGATTCAAAGCCGGCGGGGGCAGGACCAATGTATATGGCGGCGCAGGTAACGATACGCTGACGCTGGGCGCAGGGGTTGCTTATGCCGAAGGTGATGACGGTGATGACTCCATTACTGCAGGCCTAGGTTACAGCGTCATGTATGGGGGTAACGGCAACGACAAACTACGTGGCGGGAGCGGCGGCAGTTACATGGATGGGGGGCGCGGAAATGATCTATTAGAGGGCGGCTCCGGACATAACGTCATGCACGGTGGCAGGGATGATGATGTTCTCATTGGTGGGAAGGGGCGTAACATCTTTTACAGCGGTAGAGGGCTTGACACGATCAACTCAGTATCAGATGTCGATTCTATCTATGCGAAAGACGGCGACGGTATCAAGCGAACGTTCGGTTCGCAGTTGAAGATAGTGTCTCCAACAGAAGTCGGGAGTAAGGCCTTTAATGTCGAGGGGACTGAGGAATTCAAGCAGCGTTTTAACGACGACCTTGAATTTTTGCAAAGTTCTCCAACGGGACAGAAAATGTTGGGTGCATTGGATAAAACGCCTGAGCGAATCAAGGTTGTGCAACAGCCCGAAGGGGAGGGCGCTTTTTATAACTATGGGCGTAAAGGGGTCGACGCGGGTGACCCTCGTCAAGAACCACCGAATGATTGGGCTCATGGTTATATCAATGACGGTATCCCGGGCGCTCCGGCAGATGACGCAACGATTCTATTCGACCCTTCATTTGTGGTGGAAGAGCATAAGCGGCCGCCCATTATTCCGCTGTTTCACGAGATGGGGCATGCCTATAACGGTGTCAATGGCACCGCATTGGCTGGTGAAACTTTTGTAGGGGCTGATCAAGCTGATCCTGACCGGCCGCAATTTGAGTCAAACAGGGAGAGGCAGGCAGTAGGCCAGCCGACTAATGCGCCACCTTTCGACTTCGACAACGATCCTTCAACGCCACCTACGAATACAAACCCGGCATGGGCCACTGAGAATGGCCTTGCTGACGAGCTGGGAACTTCGTTGCGTGAGCGGTACTTTGCTCGCTGATTAAAGGAAGTCGCTCCCAATGCCGGGAGCGACCAATGACTCAGGCGCTGATCTTGAGGCCTATCAACCCACAAATAATCAACGCCACACTTGCCAACCGAAACAACGCCATGGACTCCCCAAACAGGATAATCCCGGCAATTACGGTGCCCACGGCGCCCACGCCGGTCCAGATGGCATAGGCGGTGCCCAGCGGCAACTCCTTCATGGCCAGCCCCAGCAACCCCAGGCTGACAGCCATGGCGGCAATCGTCAGGGCGGTGGGCAGTGGCTTGCTGAAACCGTCGGTGTACTTCAGGCCGACGGCCCAGCCCACTTCAAACAACCCGGCAAAAAACAGAATGATCCAGGACATGATGACCTCGCTTCTATCAAAGTGGGGTCGTCCCCGGGTAAGCGCTTGATAGCGTCGCGAGGTCGTCCCCGCGAAGTTCGGTAGAGTGCCGAAATTAAATCAGGTGATCAAGTTTACGGCGCGGCCTCCAGCGCACGGCTGTTTTGTGCTCGCTCATGCGACGTCAATGGCTGCCCATTTTTAAATCGAGGGGGTTGGGAGGAATCGCCGGTGTGCAGGTTGAGTTCTATGTTTTAGCGCAGGAGTCAGGAAGTTTTCGCCCAATGGCAAGGAACGGCCTCCACCCGTAACACCACATAAGGTTCGTAAGCCCGAGTGTTAATTGGAGGTACACAATGGAAACTTCTTCTGTTGCAGCATCACCCGGTTCACGATCTTACGAAAATGAAAATAACAACGAAAGTCATCGCCAGGCGGCTGATCCTGCCAGGCAGGAAGCACGCGCTGCTCCAAACACGGCGAATGTGCAGCTGATGTTTAACAACACAAATGATGCTCCCCCGGTAGAGTTCAATTCTTCCCGGGCGGGACCGATTACCTATGGTGAAAACACCAGCGGCGATAATGAGTCTCAGCGGCAGGCGAGGCAAGCTGCTGCGCCGCAGGGCGAACCGTACTACCGGTCTGGTCCTAGTCGAGAGGAAGTCAAGGCTGCTGCCCGTGGTCAGCAAGGACAAATAAATTTTGCCGGGCAAGAGCCTGCTCGCATCAGTACTAACCGTTATAAAGATGACAATGTCACCATTGAGCGCGGCTCCGCCAATGACGCTGATGACCCTTCAAAGCAAAGTGAGCATGTTCTGTTATCTACCGGTGATGGCGACGACAGAGTCCATGTTGAAAGAGGCAGAGATGGAGGGCTTGTTGCACACGTTAATGGACAGTCGTACCACCTGCCTTTCCAAAATAACTCTGCTGATCAACAGCGTCTTTACATTGATACCGGGGGTGGGCGCGATGGCGTCAGTCTCGACTATGGAGGGCGTGAGCAAACCTTTGTCAATCTCGGCGCGGGTAACGATATCTTTTATGGCGGGGCAGGCCGGACGAATGTATTTGGTGGAGACGGTTCTGACATCATCAACCTGGGCAGCGGTGATAGCTATGCAGAGGGAAATGATGGCAATGACTTCATCACCGGCGGTACTGGCAATACGGTGATATATGGTGGCAAGGGGAGTGATGAGCTGCGTGCGGGCGGTGGTCCGGATGCAAAAATCAGCTACTTGGACGGAGGACAGGGTAACGATTTAATTTATGGCGGCAGAGGGCGCAATATATTGCATGGCGGGGGCGGTGACGACATCATTAATGGTGGTGACCGCAATGTTATATACACGGGACGAGGGCAGGACACCGTCACGACTTATAACCCATCCGATATCGTATATGGGCAACGCGGGGTGGATAATTTTAATGGTGTGCGTTCACCTGCAAGCGTTCGTCATTTAGGCGCTTCGAGTAACGGTAGCAGCATCAAGATCAAGGGGAGCGAAGACTTCATCCAAAACATGGAAGACAACCTGGAGTTTCTGCGCAGCTCACCCACAGGGCAGGGGATGCTGGCAGAAATCGATTCCCTTGCCGCGCCGATAACCCTTCGAGAGGGATTGGATGGAAGCTCATACCATCACCGCGATCCAGATAGCCCTCCCTCGCCTCAAGACGCCAATCGTCTCGAAAATGACCCCGCGTACGGCTTTATATCAAACGGTGTCCGAGGGGCGCCTGCGACTAATCCCGTGCTGATTCATGAGCGAAGTTTCATCACTCCCGGACACGGGCGCCCCCCTGCCGTGATTCTCTACCATGAGCTTAGTCATGCGGTCAACGGCGGTCAGGTACCTTTCTACCGGGCTATACGTTTGTAGGCCATCCTGATCCGAATTTTGCCTGGGAGAGAAACCTGGAACGCCAGGCCGTTGGACTTCCTACCAGTCATCAGCCTTTTCAGTTCCTCGGTCGTAACTTTTCGGCCTCCACCTACAACCCGTGGCCGTATAACGAAAACGCTCTGCTGGCGGAGTTGAATTTGCCTCTACGTCAAAGATACTTCGACTAAGGCATTAATACATCGCTCAGCGGTGTTGAAGCATAGGTGCAAGCAAGGCCCTGCACTTGCTTGCGCCACGTTCGTTATAGGTAGGGCAATCGCTTGGTGCGTCGCGAGGTCATCCCCGCGAAGTTCTCTGGAGAGCTGAAATTACGCGGCGTCTGATGCGCGGCGGTCTTCCTTCTCGCTCATGCGACGGAAGTAGGTAGAAAGCAATGCGCCGGAAATATTGTGCCAGACGCTGAACAACGCGCTGGGTACTGCCGCCAGCGGCGAAAAGTGTGCACTGGCCAGCGCGGCACCCAGCCCGGAGTTCTGCATACCGACTTCCAGCGCCAACGACTTGCGTTGCGCCAGGGGCAACTTGAACAGGCGCCCGGTGAAGTAGCCCAGCAGGTAACCGAAGCTGTTGTGCAGCATCACCACGGCCATGATCAGCAGGCCCGACTCGGCAATCTTGCCTTGGCTTGCGGCAACCACGGCCGCGACGATGATCACAATGCTGACCACCGACACCAGTGGCAGCACGTCCACCGCATGCCTTACCCGATCACCGAGCAAGCGCTGCGCGACCACGCCCAGTACGATGGGTAGCAGCACCACTTGCAGGATCGACCAGAACAGCTCCATGAACGACACCGGTAGCCAGGCCGAGGCCAGCAGCCAGATCAATGCCGGTGTGAGCAGCGGAGCGAGGAGGGTGGTGACCGCGGCAATCGCCACCGATAACGCCAGGTCACCCCGGGCCAGCCAGGTCATCACGTTGGACGACGTGCCACTTGGGCAACAGCCGACCAGGATCACGCCAACGGCAATTTCCGCCGGCAAATGGAACGCCTGGCACAGCAACCATGCCACGCCCGGCATGATCACGAAATGCGCGACCACGCCCAACGCTACGCGCCAGGGGTGGCGAGCGACTTCGGCGAAGTCTTCCAGTTTCAAGGTCAACCCCATGCCGAACATCACCAGGCCCAGCAGTGGGACGATGGCGCTTTTCAGGCCGATGAACCAGCTGGGTTGGAGAAAGGCGACAACGGCAAAGATCAACACCCAGTAGGCAAAGGTGTTGCCGACGAAGCGGCTCAAGGCGGCGAGTGCGCGCATGGGGATGTCCTTTTTTATTCGATTTCTGAGTTGTCGATGCAATCAAATGTGGGAGCTGGCTTGCCTGCGATAGCGGTGTATGAGTCGGCACTACTCTGGCTGACACTCCGCTATCGCAGGCAAGCCAGCTCCCACACTGACCGTGCCCACATTGGATCGGTGTTGCTTAGATGCCCTGTGGCGTCTCTTCGCCGCCCAGTGCCTCAACCAACGCTGGCAGGAAATCGCCGAAAGTCAGCATCATCAAGGTAAAGCTGGCATCCAGTTGGCCCAGGGCTTCATCGCCGCCGTCCTGTTCCGCCTGGTCTTGCAGCAGGTCTTCGAACTTCAGACGCTTGACGGTCATCTTGTCGTCGAGCATGAAAGACAACTTGTCCTGCCACGCCAGGGACAGTTGGGTCACGACCTTGCCGGTGGTCAGGTGCAGTTGGATCTCTTCGCTGGTCAGGTCTTGGCGCTTGCAGCGCACGATGCCGCCGTCTTCGTGGGTGTCGCGCAGTTCGCATTCGTCAAGGACGAAGAAGTCATCGGCCGGTTTCTGGGTGGTGACCCAGTCGGTCATGATGGCAGTTGGTGCAGTCTTCACCGTCAGCGGACGGACGGGCAGGGTGCCGATCACCTCGCGCAAGGTCGACAGCAGGTCTTCGGCGCGCTTTGGGCTGGCCGAATTGACAAGGATCAGGCCCTGTTTCGGCGCGATCGCAGCAAAGGTCGACGAGCGACGAATAAAGGCACGCGGCAGGAAGGCCTGGATGATTTCATCCTTGATCTGGTCGCGCTCCTTCTTGTAGACCTTGCGCATCTGCTCGGCTTCGATCTCTTCGACTTTCTCTTTAAGTGCATCACGCACCACGCTGCCCGGCAGGATGCGTTCTTCCTTGCGGGCGGCGATCAGCAGGAAATCTCCACTGACGTGAACCAGGGGAGCATCTTCACCTTTACCGAAAGGTGCGACGAAACCGTAAGTGGTCAACTCCTGGCTTGCACAAGGGCGCGCCAGCTTGGTGGCCATGGCCGCTTCCAACGCCTCGGCATCAACAGGCAGATCTTGGGTCAGGCGATAGATAAGCAGGTTCTTGAACCACATGGGGTGAGTCTCTCCTCTATACAAAGGGGGGCATTATTCTCTTGATCACGCCGCAGGCCAACCCTGCCTAAGCCATTGGAAGGGCTGAAAAAAAAGATTTAAGAAAGTGCTTGCCAGACTTAGGGTCGCTCCGTAGAATGCGCGCCACACCGAAACGAAGGGTGATTAGCTCAGCTGGGAGAGCATCTGCCTTACAAGCAGAGGGTCGGCGGTTCGATCCCGTCATCACCCACCATTCGCTTCAGTGTTACGCGCAGCGGTAGTTCAGTCGGTTAGAATACCGGCCTGTCACGCCGGGGGTCGCGGGTTCGAGTCCCGTCCGCTGCGCCATATTCGGTCACCTGGAACGCTGAACGCCAGGTAGCCAAAGAAAGCCCGCTCATCGAGCGGGCTTTTTTCTGTCCGAAATATGGCAAAAAATCGTGCGCTAAACTTTTTTTAAATAAATTGCATTTAAATCAAGACATTACGATTTTTTGGTGTATGATGCGCCCACACCGAAACGAAGGGTGATTAGCTCAGCTGGGAGAGCATCTGCCTTACAAGCAGAGGGTCGGCGGTTCGATCCCGTCATCACCCACCATTCGCTTCAAGTGTTACGCGCAGCGGTAGTTCAGTCGGTTAGAATACCGGCCTGTCACGCCGGGGGTCGCGGGTTCGAGTCCCGTCCGCTGCGCCATATTCGGTCACCTGGAACGCTGAACGCCAGGTAGCCATAAGAAACCCGCTCATTGAGCGGGTTTTTTTTCGCCTGCGATTTAACGCACCTTACGGCGCGTTGCGGCTGTGGCGGTAATCGCTCACGGCTTCGTACACCGCTTTGCGTAGTCGGTTGATCCCGCCGATGGGGCGGTGCGCTTCCAAACCGAACCAGGGGTTGAACGACTGGTTATCGCACGCCAGGTTCTGCGCCGGCGTGTCGAAGTCCTGGGCGGGAATCCTGACCTTGGCCACCGTTTCATACGGCGCGTCGCTTTCCTTCCACTCGATGCTGGTGTCTTCGATGGGCATGAAGGCCTGCGGGTTTTGCCGCTGGATCTGCAGCACAAAACACGCGTCTACGCGGTCGGTGGACAGTTGCTGGTTGAGCGCGCTGCGCAGGAAGTTGGGCAGGTCCTGGTTCTGTTTGGGCAGCACATAATCCGGGCAGCTTTGCGGGTCGGGCGCCACGCGAAACTTGGCGTTGGCCGCGCCAAACTTATAAGGCGACACTGAAAAGTAAGTCGTCTGCGTCGGGCTGGCCGGCGCGGGCGCCAGGGTTGCCAGGGCGATAAACAAGTGACGCACTTGCCAACTGCGCGGATCGAGCTTGGGAAAGAACGCCAGGACCTTCTTGCCATCCGCTTGCCCACCGATGTTCTGCGCGTATTCCGCGACATCGCTGACAAAGAAGTTCGGATGGCTGAACATCACGAAATCCTGCTCGGTGCGCGCTTGCTGGTCGGCCATCAGTTGCTTGCCCGGCACATCCAACAGCTTGATCGCCAAGCCGCGGGCATCGCGGATGCTGTCGAATTGCGGGTAGGCGTTGCCGTTGGACAGGCGCATCGTCGCCTGCCAGGTCTTGCCCGGCTCGGCGAACACACCCTGGCGCAAGGCCGGGTCGAGATTCGCCAGAACGCTGACCTCGGCTTTCACGCACCCATGGGCCTTGGCATGGGCATCGCGCAGGTAGCGAGTGCCTTCGCGATGCTGGTCAACGATGCGCACGGCGGTCTGGATGATGCCTTGGGTCATCGCCGCCTCACCCGGCGGGATCTGTTCCTTCACCGACACCGGGCCCCTGTGCTGCCAGGCGAACCAGGCCGTGGCCAACACCCAGCCCAGCAGGCCCAGGCCCAGCAGCCACAGCAGGGTTTTGCCCACAAAGGCGCCAAGGCGCAGCCAGAGACGAGCAAGCATGGAGCGGTCCTTGTTTTGCGATCGGATAATCATGGCAGTTGTTGCTCCAGCGGGCCGCCCAGCACTTTGAGGTATTCGAGCAGCGCCCAGCGTTCCTGCGGCAGCAGGCCACGGCCGATAACGCCATTGCCACGTTCGCCGGCACGGAATTCGTGGCCGCTGTTGTGGTTGCCGGTGACTCTGGTATCGAACAGGAAGGCGTTCTTGAAGGCGGTGGTCTCAAACCCCAGGTGACGCGGGTCGTAGTTGAAGGTGCCTTTATAGAAAGTGGTGCTGCGTTCGTCCTGGGGCGAGAGCAGTTGGTAGATCGTCGGCACCGAACCGTTGTGCAGGAACGGTGGGGTGGCCCATACGCCTGCCAGTGGCCGCGCCTTGTAGGCACGCAACTCGCGTACGCCGATGGGCAGGCCGAACCCGTCCAGGCCCGGGCGCTCGGCCGGGGTCACGCCCGCCGCACGGTAGGCATGCTCTTCGACGAAGGCGGTGACATAGGCCAGGCCTTGGGCCACCGACATTTTTTTCAGGTCCAGCGGCGCGGTGGGGGTGGGGTGCAGTTCGACATTGAGCCGGGCCAGTTCGGCCGGGTCCCATTGCAGCGCGCTGAGGTCATAGCGTTGGTCGGCAATGTTGTTGGCTGTGCCGGGGTCGGTGCCGATGTAGTCCACCAGCAGCATTTTCAACTGCTGCACCGGTCGGCCGTTTTCTTCGGTAACGGTGGGCAGGTGGCAGCCGGCGCAGTTCTCGGCAAAGAGTGCGCGGCCCTGGGCGGCGAGGGGTTTGTCGATGGCACCGAACAAGTCTTGCGGCCAGGTCGGCGGCTTGAGCCGTTGCAGGGTTTCTTCGATCAGGTGCAGGTCGCGCACCCGTACGCTGGATGGGTAGCGGGCATCGCCCTTGAGCGGTTGCCCGGCTGCGTCGAAGAACGCCAGAGTCGCGCCTACGCCAAGGGCTTCGCCGATGTTGCGCGCCATGGGCTGCTGTGCCGAGCCATTTCACTGCACCCAGTCGAAGGTCCAGATATCCCACAACTGCGGGTAGTCCACCGGCGCATTGGCGACGCGATAATTGTCGGGAGAAATGGCGTCGCCAAAACTGGCGTTGGCGATGCGTCCAAAGGCGTCAGTACGGCCCGGGCCTTCTTCGGTGGGGTAAAGGCCACGGTGGGTGTCATTCCAGGCGACTTTGAGGAACTGGTTCAGCGATTGCTTGAAGTCCTTGCGCAGTTGATCGCGCTGGGTATCGTACTGATCCCCCAGCACCTTGTGAGCAAAGCGCTCAAACTTCCATGGGTTGTAATAGGTAGCGGCCAGGCTGGCGACCAGGGCCTGGCCGAAACTGCCACCGCGCAACGTGGGAACGCTGGAGGGCAGTACGTGTTGCGCCGAGCCACCGTCGATGCGCAGGGCCTGGCCCTTGTAGTGCAATTCGCCGGTGTGGCAGGCCGCACAGGTGATATCCAGGTACTGAGCCCTGCTGTCGGCGTTCTGGTGCCGGGCGAACCCTACTGGCAGGTTGCCAGGGTTTTGCGCGGTGGGCGTCTGCTTGGGGTCGACCAGGAAGCCAAAGCGCGCCAGGTACTCCGGCGCGGCAAAGCGTTGCTCGGAAAACGGCAGTTCCAGGGCGGTGAACCAGTCGTAGTGCAGGCCTTTTACTTGGGTGCCCTGGGGCGTGAAGTAGTAGGTCTGGCGGTCGTCGGCACTCCATTGCTCCTGATAGTGCACCTGCTTTACTGGCACGTAGTCCGGCAGCTTGGGGTTGAGGGTGTAGTAGAGCACCACGGCCAGAATCAGGCCCAGTGCGATCAGTATCAGGAGTAAAACACGGGAAAAAATGCGCAAGATAACTATCCTTGTCGAATTGTCGCGTTGTTATGCCACTGCGCCACAGGTGCGGCAAGTAGCAATTGGCCCGCTATCAGGCGGTCCCGCGATCCGTCGCGGGGCCCCATGATAAATGGAAATGCTTTTAAACACGTGAACTTATCAGAAGTTTCCTGCTCACATGCCGGTAGCCATTGGTCGTGGCCGCCTGATAAGCTCGCGACTTTATTCGAATGCCCTTATGGCGCATGAACAAGGAAATAGCATGAAACAGCATCGGTTGGCGGCGGCGGTGGCCCTGGTTAGCCTGGTACTTGCGGGTTGTGATTCGCAGACCAGCGTAGAGCTGAAAACCCCGGCGCAGAAAGCTTCCTACGGCATCGGCCTGAACATGGGCAAGAGCCTTGCCCAAGAAGGCATGGACGACCTGGACTCCAAAGCTGTTGCCCAGGGCATCGAAGATGCCGTCGGCAAGAAAGAGCAGAAGCTCAAGGACGATGAGCTGGTTGAAGCGTTTGCCGCACTGCAAAAGCGTGCTGAAGAGCGCATGACCAAAATGAGCGAAGAGTCGGCAGCCGCTGGCAAGAAATTCCTCGAAGACAACGCCAAGAAAGACGGTGTTGTCACCACCGCTTCCGGCCTGCAGTACAAGATCGTGAAGAAGGCCGACGGCGCCCAGCCTAAGCCGACCGACGTGGTGACTGTTCACTACACCGGCAAGCTCACCAACGGCACTACCTTTGACAGCTCCGTAGATCGCGGTAGCCCGATCGACCTGCCGGTCAGCGGCGTGATCCCGGGTTGGGTCGAAGGCCTGCAACTGATGCACGTTGGCGAGAAGGTCGAGCTGTACATCCCGTCCGACCTGGCCTACGGCGCCCAGAGCCCGAGCCCGGCGATCCCGGCCAACTCGGTGCTGGTATTCGACCTGGAACTGCTGGCCATCAAGGACCCAGCCAAGGCAGAAGCGGCTGACGCACCTGCTGCACCAGCCGCCAAGAAGTAATCGGCGCCTGAACACACAACGCCCCGTCTCGACGGGGCGTTGTTGTTTTCGGGTCTGTATCAAAGGATGCAAAAATCTTCTGTGGGCGCTGGCTTGTCGGGTTGCCGCATCGCTGTGATGACCGCCAGACGCTCAGCACTCCAAATGTGGGAGCTGGCTTGCCTGCGATGACGGCCTGCCAGCCTACACCTACTAACTGACACACCACGATCAACCTGTGGGAGCGGGCTTGCTCGCGAAGGCGGCCTGGCAGTCAACACAGTTGGATTGTGTACATATCCATTGCTGCGGTAACGGCCACATAGGGTTCCGCCCTGACGGCGGCTCACTTTGCAAGAGCGGCAAAGTAAGCAAAACGCTCTTGCCCCACCACTCGGCACCTCGCCTAGGCTCGGTGTGCCCGTAATCCGCCAGTGATTTGGGGGGCCGCCGCCACGCGCCATCCATGGCGCGGGGCGGCTAAACCGGCATCCCTGCCGGTTTACCCCCCAAATCCCTGTCGAATTCCGGCCAGCGTGGTTTAACGGGGCGCCTAAGATCAAAAGCAGATCAAGATCAAGAGCGGCTCGCTTCGCATCGTGGTTAGCGTTGGCTGCTACAGCCTGTAAAGTTGTGTTGATGCCTAAGGCAATCGCAGGCAAGCCAGCTCCCACATTTGGAGCCGGGGGTGTCTGGGAGATAGGCATCGGCTGGCAGGCTGCCACGTCGTACCGGGTCGTGTAGATGTCTATGGCTATCGCACGCCAGCCAGCCCCTACGTTGAAGCCTCTGCAAATCCAAACGAACGTCTGCAACCGGACACAGTCTGATATAAGACTCGAGCACGGGTAGCCGCACATACATGCCAAGTCAATGAATTCTTGGGTTTTTTTTATGTGCGCAAAAAACGCCCGATCTGACTGTAGGCCTTGTAGTTCGTGGCTTTCAGCCGATAAAACAGGCTCTGTTCACAAGGTTATCCACAATTTGTGTGGATAACCTTTTATATCGCCTGGAACTGGAGTGCCCTATGAAACCACCGTTCACTTTCACCCGCTTCCTGCCTATGGCCGCACGCTTGCTTGGTCGCGGGCGCTTGCCAACCTTGTTGTTTGCCGTTGCAGCCAAAGGCTCAAGCCAAGGCAATCGGCTCGGCCAGCTCAAGGACGATCTCAAATTGCTTCAGGCCCTTTGCCTGGCTTACTGGCGTGGCGAATACCGTGCCATCAGCCCCAAGGCGCTGATTTCGGTGGTAGCGGGGCTGATGTACTTTCTCAGCCCGATTGATGCCATTCCGGACTTTCTCCCTATGTTCGGCATGCTCGATGACATCGCCGTGCTGGCATGGGTCATGAAGACCCTGAGCGGCGAACTGAGCGCGTTTCGTGCCTGGCGCGATGGGCAGCGCCCGGAAAAACTTGCGGTGGTTGAGCGCCTGCCAGCGACGCCTGAGCTGCTGGCCCGGGAAAACCCGCAAAAAAACTAATGTTGCCCGGTATCCCCTGCGACCTTTGTGGCTGTTAGGATTACACTCCTAAGGAAATAACTTACTTAGTAAGTGTTTTTATCCTACGGGGCAGTCATGGATATCCAGATCATTTCACGCGATGGCGCACCCGAATACGCGGTGTTGCCATGGGACCAGTACCAGGCGCTGCTAAAAGCTGCCGGTCAATTGCAACCAACACGCGCTTCTCCTTCTGTTGCACCCACCGCTATCGAGCAGGACCTGCGTCCGCTTGCAGCCCTGCGCGGCCTGCGTGAGGCCAAGGGCCTGGCAATCGAGGCCCTGGCGCGTACCGTGGGCATCAGCCCTTCGTATCTTGGATTGATAGAAAGTGGTGAACGCCAGCCGGATGCCGCCATTCGCCGCAGCCTGGCCTGGGAATTGGGCGTTGCAGGTTGGAGGGATGAGTCTTGAGCTTACGTATTAGTCGTCAACACTGGGATGGGTTGCTCAACGAACTGGATCAGGCGCGGCGCCAGCGCCATTTGCTCACCTACCGTGCGCTGCTTGAGCGCCTGCAATTCCCGACGCCGGCCATGCAGACCCTGGCTGCGGCCCTGGAGCACCTGGCGGCACTGGATGCCAAGGCGGAGCAACCGCTGCGCAGTTCCCTGGTGATCAGCCAGGGTGCCAGCCGCCTGCCGCGCACCGGTTTTTTTGAGTGTGTTGAGCGCCTGGGGCGGTTCAGCGGGCCTTCCGATGGTGTGGCCGCCGCGTCCTGGCATGCATCCGAAGTGGTGCGGGTGTTCGAGTACGAGTACCCGGAATCCGCCGAGGCCTAAAGCGCCTGGGCGCAGGTGTCCATGCTGTCGATCACGTGGATGCTATAGCCCGCCACATCCTTGGCATGGTGCTTGGCTTGTGAAGCCAGCTCTGCCAACTGGCTGGCATCGAGTTGTGCGCAGGCCTGAGGATACAAATGCACTACACCGATGGACAGCGACAGCAATGCAAACTCCTGGCGCGCGCCCTGGCGATTGAGGGCCACGAAGCACCCAGCCTCAAGGTGTTCAGCGCGGTAGAAGCGTCGGCATTGGGTGTGGAAATCGTCCAGCAGTTGGTTGAGCCGCTTGCGCCAGTCCTGCGGGCCCAGCACCAGCAGAAAGTCATCGCCGCCAATGTGCCCGACAAAGTCGCGGCTGGGGTCTACCCGGTCGTTGAGGCACTGCGCCAGGCACAGCAGCACTTCATCCCCGCGCCCGTAGCCGTAGATGTCGTTGAACGGTTTGAAACTGTCGATATCCACATAGCAGATCACCGACTCGCGCTGTTGCTGCAGCAGCCGGGTGAGGCATTGCTGGATCGGCACATTGCCAGGCAACAAGGTCAACGGGTTGGCGTAGCGGGCCTGCTGGATTTTCAGCTCCGTGATCAACTTGAGCACGTCAATGACCCGACCCAGCCCCAGGTAATCACCGTTCAGGGTGATGATGAAATCCTCTTCGATGCGTTGCCGCGCGCGGCTGGTCAATAAGCGGCTGACCTGTTGCAAGGACTGGCTCAGTTCCACCGCCAAAAAATCATCGCTCATCAAGCGACTGATGGGTTTACGTGCAAACAGATCGGTCGCGAACGGCTTGAGCAACGCGTCCGACAACGAGTGCCGGTGCACAATGCCGACCGGGCAACCACGGCCGTCTAACACCGCCAGCGAGTTGAGGTTGGCCTGGCGGCGGAACGATTCCAGCACTTGGGCGGTGGCGGTGTCTTGATCCACGGCGGGTTGCTCATTGAGCAGTGCGCTCAGGTCACTGCCTTCGTCATTGAGGGCCAGCGTGGCGTTATCCGGCTTGGGCAGCATCAGGCGCGCTTCCTGCGGCGGCTTTTCCTGAGGGCGGCAGAGCAGGTAGCCCTGGACCAGGTCGACGCCCATCTCGGTCAACACCGCCAGTTCTTCTGGCAGTTCGATGCCCTCGGCAATCACTTGGGCGCGGGATGCCCTGGCGATCTGCAGGATCGAGCCGACAAACTCGCGCTTGAGGGCGTCCTGGTGAATGCCGTCGATAAAGTGCCGGTCGATCTTCACGTAGTCCGGGCGCAGTTCCGACCACAACCGCAAACTGGAATAACCGGCGCCCAAGTCATCCAGTGCGATGGCAAAACCCATGTCGCGGTAGTGGTGCAAGGCAGTTTGCAACAGCGCGAAATCGTCGGTGGGCGCTTGCTCGGTGAGCTCGATCACCACTTGGCTGGGAGAAATACCGAAGTCGCGCAACAGTTGCAGGGTGCGCCCTGGCTGATGTGCGTGCTCCATCAAGGATTCCGGCGAGATATTGAGGAACAGCTTGCCGGGCAGTTTCTGCTCGCTGAAGCGCCGGCACGCACTCTCTCGACACGCCATGTCCAGTTCGCTCAGGCGCCCGGCATGGCTGGCCACCGAGAACAGCGCAACGGGGGAGTGCAGCGGGCTGTTGGACGGGCCACGACTGAGGGCTTCATAACCGAGGATGCGCCGCTCCGACAGGCAGATGATCGGTTGGAACAGGCTGTGCAAACTGCCTTGAGCCAGGATTGAGCCCAATGCATTCAGCTGTTCGGTCATGGTCATGGCGGTCTCGATCAAAAAAAGGACCGCAGGCGTAAACCTGCGGTCCTTTTATTTCACGACAGAATGATGTCTATATGATGACACTCCGAGGAGCGATCACATTAAATCGCCATCATTTACTGCTTGGCCACCTGCTTGGTGATTTTCAGGTAATCCAGCAGGATCCGGCCAGTCTCGGCCAAGTAAGCGTCGTCTTCCGGCTTGGTTTTATCCGCCTCGGTCGGCAGCGCGTCTTCATCTTCTTTCTTCAGCTCTTTGAGCGGGTCTTCACCCTTGGCCTTGCGGCGGGTGTTTTCCAGTACCAGTTGCTGATTCTCGATGCTGGAATGCTGTGCACGGCGATCCGCTTCGTTGAGGCTGACGGTCTTCTCTTCCATCAGCTTCTTGGCCAGGGCCAGCTTGTCGCGGATAAACACGAACTCGGCATCCTTGGCGGAGCGGGTGTCATGATCAGCCTTCAACTGCGCCAGGAAGGGCTTGAACGGATCCGACGCCGGCTTGATCGCAGGGCGGATGGTGTCCCACGGCATGGCTTCAGGCAGGGCGCTTTCGCCGATTTCCTTGGTGTCGATGATCGACGGGAAATCGATATCCGGCAGTACGCCTTGATGCTGGGTGCTCTGCCCGGATACCCGGTAGAACTTGGCCAGTGTCAGTTTAAGCTCGCCATGATTCAGCGGCTGGATGGTCTGCACGGTGCCCTTGCCGAAGGTCTGGCCGCCGATGATCAACGCACGGTGGTAGTCCTGCATGGCGCCGGCGAAAATCTCCGAGGCCGAGGCCGAGAGGCGGTTGACCAGCAGCGCCATCGGCCCTTTGTAGAAGGCCCCCGGGTTCTCGTCTTCGAGCACGTCGACACGGCCGTCAGCGTTGCGTACCAGCACGGTCGGGCCCTTGTCGATAAACAGGCTGGTCAGCTCGGTGGCTTCCTGCAGGGAGCCGCCGCCGTTGTTGCGCAGGTCGATGACCACGCCGTCGACTTTCTCTTTCTGCAGTTCTGTCAGGATTTTCTTCACGTCGCGGGTGGTGGACTTGTAGTCCGGATCCCCGGCACGAAACGCCTTGAAGTCCAGGTAGAAGGCCGGGATTTCAATCACGCCCAGCTTGTAGTCCTTGCCATCCTGCTTGAGGTTGAGGACTTTCTTCTGCACAGCCTGGTCTTCGAGCTTCACCGCTTCACGAGTGATGGACACGATCTTGCTGGTCTGGTCGTTCGGTGCATTGGTGTGCGGAATCACTTCCAGGCGCACCACGCTGCCTTTAGGCCCACGGATCAGCTTGACCACTTCGTCCAGGCGCCAGCCGACCACATCGACCATCTCTTTGTCGGCCTGGGCCACGCCGATGATCTTGTCGGCCGGTGCCACTTGCTTGGTTTTGTCAGCAGGGCCTGCCGGCACCAAACGTACGATCTTCACCTGGTCATTGTCGCTTTGCAGGACGGCACCGATGCCTTCCAGGGACAGACTCATATTGATATCGAAATTTTCCGCGTTATCTGGCGACAGATAATTGGTGTGCGGGTCGTAGGACATCGCAAAGGTGTTGATGTAGGCCTGGAAGATATCCTCGGCACGGGTCTGGTCCAGGCGTGCCAGCTGGTTCTTGTAGCGCTTGGTCAGCAGTTCTTGAATGGCCTTGGGCTCTTTGCCGGCGATCTTCAAGCGCAGCACTTCGTCCTTGACGCGTTTGCGCCACAGGTCGTCCAGCGCCGCGGTACTGGTCAGCCAAGGAGCGTCTTTGCGGTCCACCAGAAGGGTTTCTTTCTGTGTGAAATCGAGCTTGTCGATACCTTTGTTCAGCTCACCCAACGCGAAATCCAGACGCGCTTTGACGCGGTCCAGGTAACGCTTGTAGATGGTGAAGCCGGGCTGCAGGTCGCCGCTCTTGAGGAAGTCGTCGAATTGGGTCTTCCACTTGTCGAACTCAGCGATATCGCTGGCCAGGAAGTAGCTACGCGAGGGGTCCAGCAGCTTGAGGTAGCTGTCGTAGATGATCACTGAGCGAGCGTCGTCCAGCGGCGGCTTGCTGTAGTGATGGCGCTTGAGCAACTCGACGACGTTAAGGCTGGCAATCACCTCATCGCGATCAGGCTGAAGGTTGTCCCAGCTATTGGCTGCGAACGTATTGGTCGACATCGACGCGAAGCCGAGACCAATGAAAAATGCGAGGGCGGTGCTGGGGAACAGATGCTTCATGCTGATTCGACGCGGGGGCAATTGATAACGCATATTAGGCCGTCTTTGAGGGAGCCGGTTCCATATGGTCCGGTCGCATAATGCAAAAAGCCCGGCGCTACAGCACCGGGCTCAGTCCAGACTCACTATGGAGGCACTGTGAAAGCATTGCAAGGCGTTGACGGTGATGTGGGGGGCTAGAACAACCTCGTCCTACGTCCGGTGTAGTCCATATTGCCAATAGCCTGACCGAATCCTAGATTGAAATGCAGTCAGTGTGGGAGCTGGCTTGCCTGCGATAGCGGTGCAACAGTGAAGAATTCTTCATCTGGCGCACCGCTATCGCAGGCAAGCCAGCTCCCACAGGTTGATGTCTATTGATTCAGGTCCAGTGGTGGATCGGCCAGCCGGCCTGTTCGGCATGGGCGCGCAACACCGGGTCCGGGTTCACCACCTGCGGGTGATCCACCTTGAGCAGCAGCGGTAAATCATTGCGCGAGTCCGAATAGAAATAGGCACCTTCAAGGGTTTCGCCTTCCTGCTCCAGCCATTCCAGCAACCGCGTGATCTTGCCTTCACGGTAAGTCAGTACACCCTCTGTCTTGCCGTCGTATACCCCATGGCTGACGCTCAGGTTAATCCCCAGCACTTCCTCGATACCGATACGCGCAGCAATCGGCGTGACCAGGTGAGTGCCCGAAGCCGAAATCACCAGGATTCGGTCGCCGTTCGCGCGGTGGCGGGCGATGGTCTTGGTGGCGTCGCTGTAGATCAGCGGCTCGATGACGTCCTCGACCCACGGCTCCACCAGGTGCTCGATTTCTTCCGGGGTACGGCCGATCATCGGCTCCAGGCTGAAATCCATGAAATCTTCCATCAACAGCTTGCCCTGGCTGTAGGCATCCATCAGCTCGTTGTTCCTGCGCATGAACGACTCAGGATCCACCCAGCCAAGGCGGCCCATTTGTTCGCTCCACAGCGTGGCGCAGTCGCCGTGGATCAGGGTGTCGTCCAGATCAAAAATTACCAATGCCATCGGTGATGCTCTCTCTCAATAGGTCGCTGCCTGTCAGGCTACTTCACACAGTGCGCTGGGGTCGATGGAAAGTGCCAGGCGCTGGCCATCCGGGTGCAGGTCGTCGGCCGAACGATTGAGCACGTCCACCACCAGCTCGACGCCACGGGCTTCGATGCGGTAGCGAATCACGTTACCCAGCAGGCTGTGGCTACGCACCAACGCATCGAGCTCGCCGCTGCGGCTCAACTCGATGGCCTCGGGGCGAATCGCGATGCGCCCGCTGATCGGCCGCTGCAGCAGTTGGCTGGCCTTGTCGGCATCGAGCAGGTTGTAGTTGCCGATAAACCCGGCAGCGAACACATCCACCGGCGCGGTATAGAGGGTTTCGGCATCACCGCTCTGCACGATCTTGCCCTGGTTCATCAAGAAGATGCGGTCGGACATGGTCAGCGCTTCTTCCTGGTCATGGGTCACGAAGATCGTGGTCAGCCCCAGCTCGCGCTGGATCTGGCGGATCTGCTCGCGCAAGTGCTTGCGAATACGTGCATCCAATGCCGACAGCGGTTCATCCAGCAGCAGCAGGCGCGGGCGGGTCACCAGGGAGCGGGCAAGGGCGACGCGCTGGCACTGGCCACCGGACATCTGGTGCGGATAACGGCCGGCCAGGTCCTTGAGCTCCACCAGTTGCAGCACTTCTTGCACGCGCTTGTTGCTGTCGTCGGCGTTGACCTTTTGCATGCGCAGGCCGAAGGCGACGTTCTGTTCCACGGTCATGTTGGGGAACAGCGCGTAGCTCTGGAACACCATGCCGATCTGGCGTTTCTGTGGGCTCAGGGGCACGATGTCCTGGCCATCCAGGAGGATCTGGCCACTGTCTACCGGCGTAAGCCCGGCGATGCAGCGCAGCAAAGTGGATTTGCCGCAACCGGACGGGCCGAGCAGGGTGACGAACTCGCCTTTGGCGACCTCGCAATTGATATCGCTGAACACCGGGGTGCCGGCGTAGCTTTTTTGCAGGTGTTGGACGCTGACGAAGCTCATTGGCTTTTGTCCTTGTTCAAGAGAGTGGCGGCCCAGGTCAGTACCAGCACAAAGAAGAAATAAGAGATCACCACGGCGCTGGTGAAATGGCCACTGCTGTTGCGCATGTTGTTGAGGTACACCTGCAGGGTTTCGTACCGGGTGCCGACGAGGATGTTGGCGAACACGAACTCGCCGAACAGGAACGAGAACGACAGCAGCAGCGCCACCATCAGGCCCTTGCGCAGGTTGGGCAGCACCACCAGGATCGCGGCCTGCCAGGTGCTGGCGCCGAGCAGTTGCGAAGCGTCCATCAGGTCGCGCAGGTTGATGGCTTGCAGGTTGTTGGTGATTGCGCGGTACATGAACGGCAGCGCGACGGTGAAGTAGCAGCCGATCAAAATCCACGGCGTGCCCACCATCGCCAGCGGCCCGGACCCGTACAGTTGCAGCAGCCCCACCGAGGACACCACCGGCGGCACCGCAAAGGGCAGCAGGATCAGGATGTTCATCAACGCGTCGAGCTTGGGAAAGTGGTAGTGCACCACGAACAGCAGCGGCAAAATCAACACCACCGAAAGGATCAGTGCGCCCACGCACACCAGCAACGATTGCCCGAAGGCCATCAGAAAGCGCGGGTCGCTCCACAGCTGTACATACCATTTCACGCTGAAGCCGGCGGGCAGGATGGTTGCCGACCAACTGCTGGAAATCGAGTAGACAAAGGTGCCTACCAAAGGCAGCACCAGGATCAGGAACAACAGGTACACCACCACCCGATGGTAGAGGGAGGCCGGGCCGGCTTCAGCGCGAGACATGGTAGCTCCTCTTGAGCAGCAGTTGATGCACCACCGTGACCACGGTCATCAGCGCCACCAGCACCACGGCCAGGGCGCTGGCCATGTTCGGGTCCAGCGACACATCGCCGGAGACTAGGCCGGCAATGCGAATCGGCAGTACGTTGAAGTTGCCGGTGGTCAGTGCATAGACCGTGGCATAGGCGCCGAGGGCGTTGGCCAACAGGATCACAAAGGTACCGAGCAGCGCCGGGGTGAGCACCGGCAGGCCGATATGCCGCCAGAACTGCCAGCCATTCGCACCGAGCAGGGCGGCCGACTCGCGCCAGTCTTCGCGCAATGCGTCGAAGGCCGGGTAGAGCAGCAGTACGCCGAGGGGAATCTGGAAGTAGGTATAGAGGATGATCAGGCCGGTTTTCGAGTACAGGTTGAAGTCCTCAATGATCCCGGCCTGCTTGAGCATGAGGGTGATACTGCCGTTGAACCCCAGCAGGATGATGAACGCGAAGGCCAGGGGTACGCCGGCGAAGTTGCTGGTCATGTTGGCGAATGCGGTGACGAAGTTGCGCAGCGGCGAATCCACTCGGCGCAATGAGTAGCTGCCCAGGGTGGCGATGATGATGCCGAAGATGCTGGAGTAGAAACTGATCTCCAGGCTGAACTGGATGGCCTGCCGGTAGAACTTCGAGGTGAAGATGCGGGTGAAGTTTTCCAGGCTCCAGCCGGACTCTTCGGTTTGCAGGCTGCTGATCAGCACCCACACCAGCGGCGCGATCTCGAACACGATAAAGAACAGTGCGAAGGGCAGCAGGCATAGCAGGGCCAGCCATTTGCCGCGGGTCAATGCAATCACTTGAGCAGCTCCCGGCACACAGGCTTGTTGTGGGGCACGCCCAGCAGTTCGCAGATGGTGCCGCACAGGTCGGTTTGTTTCGGCGCAGCGTCGGTGTCCAGGCTGAAGGCGTCACCGATGACAAACAGTGGCACTTCCCGTTCTTCGCGCAACAGGCCGTTGTGGGAGCGGTCGTTGTTCATGCCGTGGTCGGCGGTGACCAGTACCTGGTAGCCGGCATCGAGCCAGTCTTGCAGGTAGTCGGCCAGGATAATGTCAGCCGAGCGTGCGCTGTTGCGGTATTGCGCGGTGTCGAGGCCATGCTTGTGACCGGCGTCGTCGATGTTCATGGGGTGCACCAGCAAAAAGTTTGGCGCGTGCTTGAGCCGCAGGCTTTCGGCGTCGGCGAACAGGTGGGAATCGGGGTAGTGGTCATTCCAGTAGAAATGCCCATGCTGGATCGCCAGCGCCTTGTCGTCGGTATGACGATCGCGGGCGGCGAGAAAGGGCGTGCGGTTATACAACTCGCTGACCCAGTGGTAAGCCGCCGCAGCGGTGCTCAAGCCGGCGTCGGTGGCGTAATGGAAAATGCTGCGCTGGGTGGACAGGCGCGAGACGTTGTTGTGCACGACACCGCTTTGGATCGGCGGCACGCCGGTGAGGATGCACTCGTACAACGGGCGGGACAGGGCAGGCAGTTCACATTCCAGTGTGTAGAGGGCTGCGCGTCCGGCGCCGACATAGGCCTGCAAGTGCCCCATGGCGTGCCGGGCAACCTCGAAGTTGAGGCCGTCGAGCACCACAAGGATGACAGTGTGCTTCATGGGGGCTGGGGCTCCGCAACAGAGGGTATGGCTCAGTATCAACGTGGAATGGGATCAAATGTGGGAGCTGGCTTGCCTGCGATGGCGGTGTATCAGTGGACACAAATGTTGAATGTCAGACCGCTATCGCAGGCAAGCCAGCTCCCACACTGACCGCCTTTGGATCAGAGAGACCGATTACTTCATTTCTACGATGACTTGCTCGTTCCACATCTGTGGCAGCTTCTTGGACGTCGCTTCCCAGGCATCGGCATCCTTGATCGGCTGCGGGTTGGCCTTGGTGTACTGCTCGCCCGGGATCAGGTTTTTGGCAACGTCTGCCGGCAGTTTCAAGTCGGTTTCAGCCCGGATCGGACGCGCATTGCCGCGCGCTAGGTTGAGCTGGCCGGCATCGCTGAAGATGTATTCGCGGGTGAGCTTGGCGGCGTTCGGGTGCTTGGCGTATTTGTTGATGAGGGTGGTGTAGCCGGATTTCACCGAGCCATCCGAGGGGATCAGCACCACGTAGTCATCGGGGTTGGCCATCTTGGCCTTATAGCTCAGGCCGTTGAAGTCCCAGACGAGGCCCACTTCGACTTCGCCTTTTTCCATGGTAGCGATGGTCGGGTTGGACAGCGAGAGGCGACCTTGCTGGGCGATCTTGGTGAAAAATTGCAGGCCCGGCGCGATGTTTTTCTCGTCGCCTTTGTTGGCGATGGCCGCGGCGAGTACTGCGTTCGAAGCCTGGGCGGCGGTGCTCACGTCACCCACCGATACCTTGTATTTACCGGTTTGCAGGTCAGCCCAGGTGGTGGGCACTTCGGAGCCGTGCAGCAGCTTTTTGTTGACGATAAAGGCAATGGTACCGGTGTAAGCCAGGGCCCAGTGACCGTCCTTGTCTTTCGCCCAATCCGGCACCTGTGCCCAGGTGGATGGTTTGTACGGCTGGGTCACTTCTTGCTTTACCGCGATCGGGCCGAAGGCCGCGCCCACGTCACCGATATCGGCGCTGGCGTTGTCCTTTTCGGCTTTGAACTTGGCGATTTCCTGGGCCGAGCTCATGTCGGTGTCGATGTGCTTGAGGCCGTAGGTTTTGGCCAGGTCTTCCCAGGTGCCTTTCCAGTTGGCCCAGTCATCGGGCATGCCGACGCTGTTGACGGCGCCTTCCGCTTTGGCGGCGGCTTCCAAGGTTTTTAGATCGGTATCAGCAGCCATGGCGGCGGTGCACATGGCAATGGTCGAGCCTAACAGTGATGCCAGGAAAAGCTGTTTCATCCGAAGCTCCTTTGGGCGTTTTCAACGCGGCGTTTTATCTGAACGTTAGCGGTGGTTTGGTCTAGGTCAGCAATACCTGAGCCAATCTAGGCCCCCTGGATGACAGTTTCATGTCGATGTCGTTTTTGAAGCGCTGATGTCGTTCAGCTCCGACTTAGCGTAGACCATGCCCAAGTGGCCGCAGGCCTTGGACTTGGCCGATGTATTGCAGGGTGTGGAAGACGCAGTCGACAGCCTTTGTCATCTGTCGGTCATCTGGAGTGCCTAGGCTGGCACCCAGCAGCAAAAGCCCAGATAGAGCGCGTTTTGTGCACCTGAACGGTGCTGGTCTAGTCCAGATAGGTAACGTTGATGCGTGATGAGGCAATCAAGGCGGTAACTTCCATCGGCCTGGCGCTGCAGGAGCAGATCGACCACGGCCTGTTGCCGCCTGCCAGCAAACTGCCCGCCGAACGCAAGCTCAGCGAGTTGTTTGGTACCACTCGGATTACGGTGCGGGAAGCCTTGTTACAGCTTGAGGCCCAAGGGCAGATTTACCGCGAAGAGCGTCGGGGCTGGTTCGTTTCGCCGCCACGGCTGGCCTATAACCTGATGCAGCGCAGCCACTTTCACGCCATGGTCAGCGATCAGGGGCGCGAGGCTTCCACGCAGGTCATCTCCGCACGCCTGCAACCGGCGTCGGCGGCGGTGTGCGCGTGGTTGCAGTTGCCGGCGTTGTCGAGCGTGATCCAGATTTGCCGGGGGCGCAGGATTGACGGGCGCCTGGTGTTGTATGTGGAGCACTATCTGAACCCGCAGTATTTTCCGGGGATCCTGGCGTGTGATTTGAATCAGTCGATGACTGAGCTGTATGCCAGCAAATATGACTTGCACTACGGGCGGGTGCGTTTCGAGATTGTGCCCACCTCGCTACCGGTGGAAGCGGCCGCTGCGCTACGCGTCTCGGTAGGCAGCCCGGGCTTGCGCATCGCCCGGGTCAATTACGACCAGCATCAACGCCTGATCGACTGCGACCTGGAGTTCTGGCGGCATGATGCGATTCATGTGGGTGTGGATGTGGTGTAGCGGCTGGTGCACCGCGAACCCATGTGGGAGCTGGCTTGCCTGCGATGCGGACGCCTCGGTTTATCAGGCGCACCGAGTCGATGCCATCGCAGGCAAGCCAGCTCCCACATTGAACCGAGTTTATCTCTGACGGATCGGTGGCTTGCCTAGGGTGTAAGTGCCTTGATCACTTGGTCTACATTGGTTTCCAACTCCGTCACCGGGTCGGCGCCGTCCACATTCAACACCAACAGTCTGGAGCCGCCGGCAGTGACGGCGGTTTTGACTGCATCGCTGGGTTGACGGTGATGCAGCACCACCGCCACATCGTTATCCTTCAACGCGCTGCTGAGTTTTTGTAGCGCCTCGGGCGTCCACTCGGCGTCGGGCCGTGCATCGGTGCTGAGCACTTCCAGGTTCAGGCTGCTGACCAGGTACGCGAAGTGATCGCTCAAGCTGAGCACACTCAGGTTGTCGGCCTTGGCCAATCGCGCCTCGCTGTCGGCGGTGAGCTTGAGTAAACGCTGTTTGAGCGCGGCCAGGTTAGCGTCGATCCTGGGTTTGGCAGCCGGCGCCAGGCGGCTCAGGTCGGCGGCCATCACGTCGGCCATGCGCCCCATATTGTTGCTCGATTGCCAGGGTTGGCTGTTCAAGCCATCGGTGACCCCCGGTTGTACTGCGATACCCGGCAAGCCGCCGTCCACCGGGCGTGCGGCATCGACTTCGACGATGCGGATATTGCTGCGTCGCGCCACGGGGTACAGCGGGTCATCGGCCCACAGCGAGCGCAGGCCGATGGCCGCGTCGGCGTCCAGCGCCAACTTGTTCAATGCCGCAGCACCGCGGCCGGTGAAGTAGGACACCTGCCGCGAACCCGGCAGATTGGCCGGTGCGGCGCGTTCAAGCGCTACGTTGGTGCCTGTGAGCAGCGCCTCGGCCAAGCCGTAGGTAATCGGCAGCGACGCCAGCACCTTGACCGGCGGCTTGGTCTTGGTCAGGGCTGCGTGACCGAGGCCCTGGTTGACTTTGAAGTCCTTGGCGTCGAAACCGTCGACGGCCAGTGCCGACGTACTCATCAAACAAGCGATGGCCAGGGCCAGTGGGCGAAAGACAGGGCGCATTATCCAAGATTCCCTTTGAGGCTGGGCACAACGCCACGGGCGATGGCGGCGAAGGCGAAGGCGATACCGGCAACCAGAATGATGGCGGCGCCGGATGGGATGGGCAGGTCGAAGATGATCGGCAGCAGGATGCCGCACAGGGTGCTGACGGTGGCGATCAGCACCGAGATCCAGAAAAACCCTTTGAGTGACTGGCTCAACAGGCGCGCCGCAGCGGCAGGAATCACCAGCAAGGCACCGACCAGGATTGCGCCGATGACCTTGACCGCGGCCACGGTGATCAGGGTCACCAGGATCACGAACAGGTAGTCCAGGCTTTTCACCGCCACCCCGCGCACTGCTGCCAATTGCGGGTTGAAACTGGCCAGCATGATGCGGTTGTACAGCGGCAATGCCAGGGCCATCACCAGCGAGCCGACAATGGCCAGTACCAGCAGGTCGTTGCCGTTGACCGTCAGCACCGAGCCAAACAGCACGTTCTCGAGAATGTGCACGTTGATCTTGCCGGCCAGGATCAGCAGCAGGCTTGCCCCCAGTGCCAGGGACACGGACAGGAACACGCCGATCAAGGTATCGGGCGCCAGGCCGGTGCGGTTACGCAGGTAATTGAGCAGGATGCCGAACAGCAGGCAGTAGCCAAACAGGCTGCCATAAGGCCCGGTATAGGGTTCGCCCAGCAGGATGCCCACGGCCACACCGGTCAGCGCGGCATGGCCGACCGCTTCGGAGAAAAACGCAAAGCGCTTGACCACCACCAGCGTGCCCAGGCCGCCGAGTACCGGGCCGATCAACAAGCCGGCGAGCAGGGCGTTGACCACAAACCCGTAGGCCAGGGCTTCGGGCAGGTAACCGGCAGAGGCCCAGCCCTGGACCATCAAGCGAAAGGCTTCATAACTCATGGGGCCGGGCTCCGAGGGTGGGTGGAGAACAGAGTGAGCAGGCGGTCCGGGGTCAGCGCCTCTTTCGGTGTGGCGTCGAACAGCACGCGGCGGTTAAGACCGGTGACGCGGTCGGCCAGGCGGCCCACGGCCTCCAGGTCGTGCTCGATCCACAGCACGGTAATCCCGGCCAGGCGCCAGTCGTTCAACAGCCGTTCGAACACCTGGATACCCGCCTCGTCGAGGGCCGACATCGGCTCATCCAGCACCAGCAACTGCGGCGCCGGAATCAGCCCCTGGGCCAGCAGTACGCGCTGGCGCTCACCGCCGGACAACGCGCCCATGCGGCGCTTGCGCTTGTCTTGCATGCCAACGCGCTCGAGGGCATCGCCAATCGCTGCTGCGTAATGCCTGGAAAGGCCCAGAAACGCCGGGCGACGCTGGCACATGGCAGCCATGAAATCGTCCACGGTCATCGGCAAGCCGCGGTCAAATTCCAGCGCCTGGGGCACGTAACCGATGGTGCCGGGTGTGGTTGGCCATTCCAGGCTCAAACGCCCCTGGTGCGGCGTCTGCCCCAGCAGGGTCTTGATCAGCGAGCTTTTACCGCCGCCGTTGGGACCTACCAGTGCGTGGATGCTGCCCGGTTGTACCTGGAAACTCACGCCATCGAGGATTACGGTGCGCCCCAGGGTCAGCGCGACCTGGTCGAAGTTCAGGGTGGGGCCGACGTTGATGGCGTTCAGTTGCTGCGCGGCGGTCATGCTCCCGACTCCTGAATCGCCCGTACCACGGTGTTGAGGTTGCCGGTCATCTCCACTTCGTACTTCTCTGCGCTGTATTCGCCGTAGGAAATATGCGACAGCGGGTACAGCTTGACCCCGGATTCACGCTGGATGGTATCGACGTAGGTGGACGGGAAATCCATCTCCGAGAAGATCACTTTCACATCCAGAGCACGCAGTTCATCGATGGTCTTTTTCAGCTGGCTGGGGCTTGGCTCGATACCGTGGGCCGGCTCGACCACGGCGGTGACTTCCAGGCCAAACTCGCGCAACAGGTAGTCGTAGGCCGCGTGTACGGTGGCGACACGCAGGTCGGGGTTGGGCGCGCTGGTCAGCTTGGCCAGGGCGTCGGCGCGCATCTGGCGCAAGCGCTTGCCGTAGGCGCGAGCGTTCTGGGTGTAGGTTTTGGCGTTGTCCGGGTCGAGCTTGCCCAACTCACGGGCAATGTTATTGACCTGGGCAATCGACGCGCTGATCGACAGGAAGGTGTGCGGGTTGACCACCTTGCCCGCACCGCGTGCCGCGTTACCTGTAGCGGCGAGCAGCGGCACGTTGGCATTGGCTTCGATCACCGGGATGTCCGGGCGCTCGCTGGTGGCGATCATACGGTCGGCGAAGTCGTCATGGCCGACGCCGTTGAGCACGATCACATCCAGGGTGCCGATGCGCTTGATGTCTTCGGCGCGCGGCTCGTAGGCGTGCGGGTTGAAACCGGCGGGAATCAGCGGCACCACCTCGGCCTTGTCGCCCACGATATTGGCCACGTAGCTGTAATAGGGGTGCAAGGTAATGCCGATACGCAGGCGCTTGGCCGCCTCGGCATTGGCAAGGGGGGTGAGCATCAGGCTGAACAGGCCAACCAGTAAAAGGCGCAACAGGGGCGATGACATGGACATGGGCAATCGGTCTTCTCGTTCAGTGACGGTGCTGGCGGGTGACGCCAGCATCGAATTGCGCGACCACCTGCTGCCAGCCGGCCGCGATCAGCGCCTGGTCAGTGAGGTCGGAAGGGGCGGCAAGGTTGGCGCTGCGGTTGAGCCAGATATCCGGCTCACTGCCTTGCACGCGCATCAGCAGCGAACCGCTGGTGGCCGGCGCCTGGCTCAAGCCCAGGTAGGCGGCGGGTGCCAGCAGCTGCCAGCGATGGCCGCCACGGCTGACCGAACTGGCATCCTGGGCAAAGGGCGCGAAGCCTTCTTCGGCCAGTTGCTCAGGCGTCGGCAGGGCGCTGTGTTCCTGCTGCAACAGGTGGATTTCATCCAGGGTCACCCGCAGGTCGGCGTAGATGCCTTGCTCGGCGGCGCTCAGGTCGCGGCGGGCGTCCAGCTGGTGGCTGGGCACTGCCGCGACTTCCTGGGTTTCCCCGTGCAGCGCCACGACCGTGCCCGCCACCGCGAGGATGATCAGGCACAACAGCAACACATAAAGGGTTTCGTGGCCCGCGCCGGCGGGGCGTACAACCTGTGTGGTACTCATTGCGACGGGATATCCGCTTGGTCGATTTCCACCACGTGGCCGGGGCCGGCATCAAACAGCACGTAGAATTCGGCGGCGGGCTTCTTGAAGGTCAGGGTCGAATCTTCGCCGAGCTTGCCTGGCACCAGGATGGTTTCGTCGTAGCCGATCACATCCAGGGTTACGCCGGGGGCGCCACTGCCGTCGGAGAAGCCGCCTTTGCACTGGATCTGCTCGCCGGGGATTTCCTTGCATTCGCACATCGGGTTGTGGGCGAAGGCGGTGGTGCTCAGGCCGGCGCACAGCAACAGCGCGGCGCGGGTGAAGCGCTTGAACGTCATGGTTTGACTCCTTGCTTGTTCAGCCAGGCAATGGTGGCAGGCGAGGCCTGGCTCAGCGGGATGGAACCCTGGTGCATGCTGCCGTCCCACCCTTCCATGGTCACCCATATTTCGGCGTCCGCCGGGGTGCGTTCTGGGATCGGCAGGGCGGCGCCCATGCGGTACGGCGTGCCGAAGAAGATCACTCCGGCGGCGCGCAGGCTGCGGGGTTTGCCGATACGCAGGTAAGTGGCCTTGACCTGCTCGGCACAGGTATCGCACAGGGCAGCGTTGAAGAACTTCATCGGGCCAGCCGGGTTCGGGCTCGGGCCTTCGTTGCGAAACTCAGCCAGCGTCAGGCTCCAGGGACCGACTTGCACCTGCCCGGCCACGCGCTCGCCGATGCCGGTATCCCCGCGAAACAACGCGGCGTCGGCAAAGTATTTGGGCATGAACCCCAGCGGCACCAGCAACAGCAGGATGTTGATATGGAAACGCCATTTCAGCCAAAAGGCGCGCAGCGGGGACGGCGGTACGGTTGCAACCTTGCTCATCGCTGGGCCTCCGAGGTGTCGGCGTGCATGGTCGGGATGGGCGCGTGCTGACGTTGTGTCTTGGCCTCGCGCTTGAGAGCGTTGAGGGTGGCCAGAGCGGTGCGCTTGGTCCAGATCAGCAAGCCGCTCAATACCATCATGCTCAGCACCAGGCCGAAGAATGCCCAGATCAGCTTGATCCACAAACCGCCAAAGTCCCCGGTGTGCAGTGGGCGCATCGACTCGGTGACGAATTCCAGCGGGGTACGGTCGGACAACAGGTTCGAGACCGCGATTTCACCGTCATAGGGGTTCAGCTGTGCGGTCTGGAACATCAACGGGTACCAGCCACGCCCGCCGATCTGCAGGTGGCTGTAGGCGTTGCTTGGCATGAACACAAAGCTGGCGTCCAGGCCGGGGATCCGCTCGGCGGCGATGTCGATCGCCTTGTCGATAGGGATCATCGGTGCCGGCACGCCTGGCGCCGACAGCGGCACCTTATCCCGTGCGATCACTGGCACGATGGGTTCACTGGAAATGGATATCTGGTTGTCGCCCAGGACAGCCTCGATCAGGAACCAGGTGCCGGTGATAGAAATGACCGCGATAAACCAGATCGACCAGATGCCGCTCAGGCGATGAAAGTCGCCCCAGAAGATCCGCGCACCGTGGCGGATGCGCAGGGTAGGGCGCAGGAAGCCTTTCCAGAAGCGCTTGTACACCACCAGCCCGGTGACCAGTGAAGCCAGCAGCGGCAAGCCCAACGCAGACACCAGGTACCAGCCCCAGCTGTACCCATTGGTGAACGGCACCAGCCACCAGCCATGCAGGGCGCGGGTGAATTGCTGGAAATTGAACGAGGGGCTGATGCCCTGGAGCGCGCCGGTGTAGGGATTGGCATACACCTCCACGGAGCGCCCGTCCGGGTAGCTGAGGCCGACGCTTAGCGCGAAGTGCGATTCATCCGGGCGGATGATGGACTGGACGATGGCCTTGGGCTCATCGTGCTTGATGGCCGCGATCACCTGGTCAAAGCTCAGCGGCTGAGCGTCATCCGACGGCTTGCTGGCGCGGATATCCGGGTTGGCCAGCCACACGATTTCCTGGCTCACCACGGCCAGGGTGCCGGTGACGCAGACGATCAGTACAAAGAACCAGATGGGCAACGCCAGCCAGCTATGGACGAGAAACCAGAGTTTGGAGCGTGACTTCTTCGACATATGAATGAGGGTCTTGATCGGAGGGGGCAATAGAGGCCCGGAAAAGGCCAGTCGTAGCTTTTGCTGACGCGACAGGCTGTATCTAAGTTAAGACGGATGAGCATGAGAAATCCCTAAGGTGGATATGAAAGAAAATGTTTCAGGTTCACATTCAGGCCGCATTTATGCGCTGATCGAACACGCAGTACGCCAGCCCGCAGGCGTTCAGCGGCTTGCGTTAGGCCGGGGCAGACCTCCAAGGACGTGATCATGCCGCTGTGTGATGTCGTCAGCAGCCACGCATCTGAGCGCCACTTCCTCGCGGCCAACCCCTGGCTCAGCTGAAGTGCGGCTACGTAGTTATATAAGTAGAAATAACGCTCTCTATACTCACTGAGCGTGTTGCTTTCAGTATTATTTGTTTTTCAAATAGCTGGGCTTGAACGAAAGCGCCCCTTGTCATTACGGGGCGTTGGCGCGGGTGCAGGTTAATTCCAGAGGAATGACAAGGTTATTGTATTGACACATTGGCGGGCATCGGCTTTAGTGAGTGCGGACTTGGAAGTCGCAATAGTATAAAAAGGAAGTTAATCGCATGACCGTGCTAGTCGTTTATTCGCGCCATCACGTGGTGAACCGTTATATCTCTCTGGTGCCGGTGATCAAGTTAGTTACTTGATTGTGGTCTGTCGCCTGCCCGTCGATTGTCATTGCTGCGAATCATACTTTTCCTGTGCTGGAAAAGTACGCGTCCCTATGCCTTAACAGAGAGTTCAAACTCATGTCGATTTTTGATCAAGCCATGCATCGTTCAGTTCAATGGCAAGACTGGCGTTGGCAGCAGAAGAATGCCATCCGCGATGAACCTGCACTGCGCAATGCCTGCGGTGGATGGGACGAGGCCACAACGGCGCATATCGAGCACAACTTGCAAGATCGCAAGATGCAGATCACGCCTTATTACATTGATTTAATCAAGCGTTCACTCACCAGCGCAGAGGTGATGGACCACCCCCTGTGGCGCCAGGTAGTACCGTATTGGAGCGAACAGGTGCAGGGCGACTACGACGGCAGTTCCGAAAACTGGGAACTCAATCATGAGATGAAGACGCCCATCTGCCAGCACAAGTACGACAACCGCGTGATCCTGCGCACCACCAACACGTGCAATGCCTATTGCCAGTTCTGTTTCGAGGCGCTGCGCACGCTGCAGGTGGGCACCGACAAAGCTAACGCCAACACTGACTCGTTCAAGGATTCGGTGGAGTACATCCGCGGTAATCCAGCGATTGAAGAGGTGATTCTCAGCGGCGGTGACCCACTGATGCTGGCCGACCGCAAGCTTGAGGAGATGCTGGCCGCATTGCGCGGCATTCGTGATGATCTGCTGATACGCATTCATTCGCGGGCCTTGAGTTTCAACCCGTTTCGCGTGACCGATGAGTTGGTGGCGATGCTGGAGAAGTACAAGGTCAATGCATTTGGTGTGCATGTCTGCCACCCGCTTGAGCTCAGTGCTGATTTTGCCGTCGCGGTTAAACGGATTCAGGGTGTGGTCCCGATTGTATTCTCTAACATGCCGCTGTTGCGTGGCGTGAATGATGATGAAGCGACGTTGCATAAATTATTCATTGATCTTTATCGTTTGGGCGTAAAGCCATATTACTTATATCACTTCATGCCGTTTTCACCCGGTGCTTCAGAATATAAGGCGTCGATCAGCCAAGCCATCGCCATCATGGATCGGCTCAAACGCCGTGTATCGAATATTGCCCTGCCCGAGTATGTACTGCCGCATGCACAAGGCAAGTTCACCGTGCCATTGTTGGACTTTGAAAAGCCTGAAGACTTACCGCATTTTGAAGTCCGCGATGGGCAGCGGACTTACCGTTTTCGCAACTGGGAGGGCCAATGGTGCAGTTGGCAGGATGCGGTATGAAACAGGATGCGATTCTGTTTATTGATGTAGATGACAGTGCTTGCGCTCGCTACCGCTACCGGGAACCGCATTTCACGGTGGCCCGCGCCCACGGTTTGGCGTGTTTGACGGCCGCCGTGGCGGGGCGCAAGCACCTGCAACGTCTCAGGGACGACAGTGACGAAGTGTTCCTGCTCGAAACGCTCAGTGAGCAGTCTGTCCTGGAGTTGGTCGGACAGTTGGACGGGCGTTATCAGGTGCGTGGGATTTTCTGCCAGGCCGGGCACCCGTCCGCACAAGGGGAGGTGGGCTGTATCGTTGCGCAGGCGTGTCAGCGGTTGGGCTTGGTCTACAGCCACCCGGAGGCGATTGCCGCGTGCAATAACAAGTTCTTGATGCGCCGCGTGTTGAAACAGCATGAATTGCGTTCGGTACCGTTCGTGCTGTGCAACAACGAACAGGAACTCCAGCAAGGCGCCGAGCGCGTGGGTTATCCACTGATCGCCAAACCGCCCTTTGGCGGGGCTTCGGCGTTTATCAAAAAATGCTCGAGCTGGGAGGAGCTACGCAGCCACTATTGGCATTTCGTAAGTGATCATGGCGCCGCCGCTTATGCGGACTTCTACGGCTGTGCGCACGCCCTGCCGCTTGAGGATGGGCTGCGGCGTGAATACTTGCCAGGCCACAGCATTCTGCTGGAAGGTTATATTCCTGGCATCGAAGGCAGTGTGGAATGTGTGATTGTCGGCGAGCGTGTCCATCCGCTGCTGATCAATGAAAAACTGCTGCTGACCGAGCGCAGCGGCACGGTCCTGGAGAACCTGCTGATTTCCCCGCCGACGTCGTTCAGCCAGGCCCAGTGCGAGCAGATCCGCCAGTACGCGGTGGACTGCCTGCACGCGGTGGGCCTGACCAACGCTGTGGTGCATTTCGAGTTTCGTATGACGGACGCAGGGCCGGTGGCCATCGAGATCAACCCGCGCCTGGGCGGATTGTATGTGAACTCGGCGTTCCGCGACCTGGCCGGTATCGATCCTTATCAGCTGTACATGGGATTGTTGTTGGGCGAGAAGGGCATCAATGCACAGTTGGAGGCTGGCGCACATAAGGTTGCCGATGCGGGGCAACACTACGCGATGCTGGCGATTTATCCGCAGCACAGTGGCCTTTTCAGGGGCATTGACGGCCTGCAGTTCCTCGACCAACACCGCTCGGTGCTGGAATACGCCCCGCAGGACCCCGGCCACTACATTGACGCGGATATCGAGGAGCATTATTTGCTCAAATGCTGGGCCCAGGTTGGCAATGCCGCCGACGCCCATGCCTTGCACGATGCGTTGCAGCAACATCTGCGCATCCTCATCGATCCACCGGTTGCAGGATAGCGATATGGACATCCCTCAGATCTCGGCGCTTTTGCGCGAACATCACTTCTGTCATCGCCCGGACTTTCGCGAACTGGTCAACGTTGAACCCGGTGAGGAACAAAGCTTTCGCGCGTATTGGGATAACCTGGTGCGCGACGAGGCGTTCAGGACTTACACCCACCGCGAACGGCGCATCTTGCGCTATCGTCTGTTACCGTCACGGCAATTGCAGATCGACAGGAATACGGCGTTCAAATCGCCGGTCACCTACGCGGTGAACTATCGCCAGGGCGTGAATCACCTGAGCTATAGCGAGGAGGGCTTTATCGAGCATCCCCTCATGCACAAGCTGCTGGCGACGGACCTAGCGGTGATTGCCCCGCACCTGGGCGAACAGACCTATACGATCGATATCCATCAGTTCCGGGTGCGGGCGGACGTGTCATCGAGCAGCCCGACCACATCGGGGATTCACCAGGACGGCCTGGATTGGGTGTTCATGCACTTTATTGGCGAATGCAACACGGTGCCGGTGGTGTCGGAGGTGTTTGCCGACGAAACGGAGCACAGCCGGCTACTGAAACTGCCGATGGAGAAATTTCTGGAGACTATCGTGATCAACGACCGTGGGTTCTACCATCGGGCCGGGGAGGTGCGACCGCGGGTAGAGACGGCACCGGCCTGGCGCGATGTGCTCTTGGTAAGCCTGCGCAGTGTCGAGGGGGCACAGCCTGCATGAGTCACGATCAACAACTGAATCTGTCGACCCGCAACGCTCGCCTGATCATCTTTGCCCGCGGTGTGTCGGATTTTGGCGCATTCCTTAACATGGTGGCGTTGTCCACTTATGTGTACTGGCTCAGCCAGAGCGTGGTGTTTGTCAGCATCTTCCTGGCGTGCCGGGTCACCGGCGGGATTGTCGCGAGCCTGTTTGGCATTCCGTTTTTCCGGCGGTTTGCCGGGCGTGGGACGTTGGCGGGGTTGGACCTGGCCCGGGCGCTGTTGCTGATGCCGCTGCTGGTGTTGTTACCGGCCCATCAACTTACCCTTCTTCCCTTTATCGCCTTCGGTATAGGCCTGTGCAATTCGCTGTTTGCCATTGGCCTCAACAGTCAGTTGCCCACTTGGGTCGCGCTTGAGCAGCGGGTGAATACCAACGCATGGATCACCTCGGCGGCCGCCACCGGCGCGGTCTTCGGCAGTTTGCTCTCCGGCTTGCTGATCGCCACGGGCGGATTTGAAGCGGTGTTTGCGGTCAACATCGGCACCTATGTGATTGCCGCTTGCCTGGTCTTGCCCTTGCGCGCGTTGTTTAGCGTTGCTGTTGCCGCGCATCGCGGACTCGCCGCCGAATGGCATGAGCTGACCAAGGGGTTGCGCGGTGCGCCGGTGCTGGCCGCGATGTTGCTGATCAGCATGTTAGACACCCTCGGCAGCGCGGCCCATAACGTCGGTTGGCCAGTGCTGTCGCAGTACATTTCACCGGACACGGCCAAAACGGTCATGGGCTATCTGCTGGCCGTGTGGGCCTGTGGCAAGTTTGTTGGCGCGCGCATCGCCAGTGCAGTGTTGAAAGGTCGTGGCACCCAAGGCATGGAGCGCTTGTTCATGCTCGGTGTGGCGTTGATGTCCAGCGGCTTTATCCTGACATTCCAGCAGACCGAACTGTGGCTGGCGCTGTTGCTGGTGGTGTGGGCGGGGCTGGGCGATGGATTGTCCGAGGTGGCGTTGATCTCCCGTGCGCAAAGCGAGCCCGATAGCTTGCGCTTGCCGCTGTTCAGCCTCTTGACCCTGATCCAGATGGCCGGTTTTGGCGTGGGCATGCTGGTGGTCGGGCCGTTCTATGTGACGTGGACGCCGGCCCAGGTGATCGTGTTGTTCCATGGGCTGCCATTGACCGCCTTGTTGGTCATGACGATATGGCTGGGGCGCAATGCCTACCGGGGTGTCAGATCGACAAACCCTTGAAGTGTTCCAACGCCACGCAGGCCTTTACTTTGCCGGAGCAGGCCGGTTGGAACCTGGGGCAAGGCGTGGCGTGTTGCAGGCGCGAGCAAGCTCACGCCCACAGGGTTAATGTTGCTTGAACATCTCCATGGCACGCTGGCGGATTTGCTCCTCGGTCAGGTCCTCCTTATGGGTGGCCAGGAACCACAGGTGCCCGAACGGATCCGTCACACTCGCCGAGCGATCCCCATAGAACTGATCCTGCGGCTCGGACACTGCGCTGGCGCCGGCATCAACCGCTTGTTTGAATTGTGCGTCCACATCATTCACATACAGGTGCAAACCGACACTGGGATGCGCGTCCGGATTGCGCAGGGCCGTTTCATCGCAGGGCGTGCCCAGCATGATCACCGCTTCGCCAATACGCAGCTCCGCATGGCCGACCCTGCCGTCGGGCATGTCCAGGCGCATGAACACTGAGGCGCCAAAGGCCTTCTTGTAGAACTCGATCGCCTTTGCGGCCTCGTTGATGCCCAGATAGGGGGTAATGCCGTGATAACCCTCGGGAATAGGTTTAACGCTCATAACGTTCTCCTTTGATTGTGGTTATGGGGTTACAGCCTTTTCACTATAGGTCACGTTGCATTGCGCAACTGGCTTTACCGATCAGCATCAGGCGTGGGCTCCAGCAACTGCGCACCAGGGCCACGCTCACCCAGCTGGTCATCGTGATTGCGCAGCGGGCACGCCTCCATCGACAGGCACCCGCACCCGATGCAACCATTGAGCTTGTCGCGCAGCAGCATCAGTTTGTTGATGCGCTCATCCAGATCTTCACGCCACAACGCCGACAGCCGTTCCCAGTCGTGAGCGTTCGGTGTGCGCCCATCGGGCAGGGCCCGCAAGGCCTCGCCAATGGTCGCCAGCGGAATGCCCAGACGTTGGGCGATTTTGATCAGCACCACCCGGCGCAGTACATCCCGTGGATATCGTCGTTGATTGCCGGCATTGCGATTGCTCTTGATCAGCCCTTTGGATTCGTAGAAGTGCAGCGCGGTGACCGCCACGCCGCTGCGAGCGGCCAACTGACCGACGCTGAGTTCGTTGCTGAGCATGTAAGGCTCCCAAACAGTGCTTGACCTCGACTTAACTAGAGGTTTTACCCTGCGTGGCATCGAATCGCAAGATTCTTCCTACAGAGAGAGGGGGTTTTCATGCAGGTATCAGAGAAGAGTCGCAGCTTCACTCAGCTGATCGAATTTCACATCGAACCCCGTCAGCAATCCGCCCTGGTGGCCGCCTTGACCACCCAGAGCGAGCGTCTGGCCGTGCGCCATGGCGGCTTCTTGAGTGCCAGCGTACAGGTCAGCGATGACGGACGCAGGGTGCTCAATTACTTGCAATGGCAATCGCGGGAAGAGGGTGAGGCGGCCTTCAAATGTTTTGAGCAGGGCGGCGAAGATTTCTGGACGCTGATCCGCGCCCACCGGGCCACGGCCGTGACCTTTGGCGCATTCCAGGTACTGCGCAGTTTTGAGCGCAGTCAGGACGATGCCTTGCACTGCCGACTAAATGGATAGGTGCAGCATCCGTTCGCCTTGCGCATTTTTCCCGGGCCTGCGCTTGTTGACCGCCAGTTCGCCGATCTTGATCAGGCGAGCGCGAGCGACGTTGCGGCTCAGTCCCAGCAAGGTGGCGGTGTGTACTTGGTTGTAGTGGCTGAAGTGATAAGCAGCGCGCAATAAGGCGTCCTCGACCTTTTCATGCAGGGCGCCGGACTGTTCCTCGAAGAGCCTTTGAAACGCCCGCGCCAGCAGGGCTTCTGCACAGGTATCGGTGTCGCTGTCGTTCTGGCGTTCGATGCGCAGGTTCGACAGGCGCAGGTCGTCGGGTTCGATCACAGCGTTGCGGCAGACCAGCAGGGTGTGATGAATCACGTTTTCCAGCTCACGGATATTACCCGGCCAGCTGTAGCGCTTGAGCTTGTGCTCGGCCTCGTGGCTCACGCTGATCGGACCGTAGCCCAGGCGCTGGCTGTAGGTTTGGATGAAGTGCCGGGTCAGCGGCAGGATATCGCCGGTACGTTCGCGCAGCGGGCTCAGTTCCAGGCTGACTACATTGAGGCGGTAGTAGAGGTCTTCACGGAAATGCCCGGCGTTGATGGCCTGTTCCAGTTGTACATTGGTGGCGGCCAGGACTCGCACATCGATTGCAATGCTTTTGCGCGAACCCAGGCGCACCACCTCACGCTCCTGTAGCACCCGCAGCAGTTTGACCTGGATGGCCATCGGCAAATCGCCGATCTCATCCAGAAACAAGGTGCCGCCGTCAGCCTCTTCGAACCAGCCGGCCTTGGCGCTGAGGGCACCGGTAAAGGCGCCTTTCTCATGGCCGAACAACTCGGCTTCCACTAGTGCTTGCGAAAAAGCCCCGCAGTTCACTGCCACGAAGGGCCGATTTCGCCGCGTACTGAGGTGGTGGATATGTCGCGCAACAAGCTCTTTGCCGGTGCCGGTTTCGCCGATGATCAGCACGCTGGCCTCGCTGGGGGCCACTTGCTGGATATGGTCGAGCAGGGCCTGGGACTTTGGGTCTTCGAAGACCTGGGCTGTGGCGCGGATCGAGGTCGCGAGGGCAGGCGAGGACGGCAGGGTGAACAGCTGCATGGTGACCTCTCATGGGAATTCAAGCTTTGTTGAAGGGCTGTTGCCGGGTGGACAGTGGGCTGCGCGCAAGGTCTTTATAGAGGTATCGTCTTAATTCGTAAATGAAGGTGTTTCTATATTTATAGAACTTAAATGAATATAAAGGCGTTCCTCCTGTGGACGCCGATACGCGTGATAGCGACTATCACGGACGATGATTTTTCAGCGAGAAGGGGCGAGAGTAGCCTGTGTTCATTGACTCGAAACCATCTTCGCAGGGCCATCGCCATGAACCGTTTCCTCGCTGTTTCCCTTTTACTTGTCACCTCTGTCCTTGCGGGGTGTGCGACCCAGCCATCCCCGGAAATGCGCCCTTATACAGCCGACGAAACCAAGCAGTTGGCTTTGGAGGCCCTGGGCCGTCGCGGCTTGTCGTTTGACGACTATCAACGCCAACGCGCCGCGTTGCTTGGCCAGCCAAAGCCCTTCGGCTTTGATCACCAGGGTGAAATGAACGCCGAGCGCAGCGTGGTTTTGCATGGTCGGCCCAGTTGAGCGCGCTTCATGCAGCAAAAAGCCCGAGGTTTCCCACAAGGAACCTCGGGCTTTTTGTTTGCCATGGGGCTACTTCAGCCTGTTAAGCTCAATTCCAGGAGCGTTCCTACGCACATTTAAATAAAGTTACCTTCTTTAATGGCATTCGATCGGTTAAACCTGACGACCTCTGTTCTGGTCGATGCCCCCCGAGACGCTGTTCTTGGGAATACGCTCTGCGAGTTTTAACCTCATGAATAAACGTCCGCTGTATTTCGACTACGCCGCCACCACGCCGGTGGATGAGCGAGTTATCCAGGTGATGGTCGAGTGTCTGGGTTTCAACGCCCACTTCGGCAACCCTGCGTCCAGTTCCCATGCATTCGGCCAAGCGGCCCGGCAGAAGGTTGAACAGGCGCGTGGCCAGGTGGCCGAGTTGGTGGTGGCCGAGCCCGAGCAGATAGTCTGGACCTCCGGTGCCACGGAATCCAACAACCTTGCGCTCAAGGGCGTGGCCCAGGCCCGTGGTGTGGCGGGTGGGCATATCATCACCAGCCAGATCGAACACAAGGCCACGCTGGACACCGCGCGGCAATTGCAGGAAGCCGGAGTGGCAGTGACTTACCTGGTACCGGATGCAGACGGCTTGATCAGCGTCGAAGCGGTCAGCGAAGCCTTGCGCGAGGATACCTTTCTTGTCTCGCTGATGCTGGTCAACAACGAACTGGGCACCCTCAACGATATCCCGGCCATTGGCGCGCGGGTACGTGAGCACGGCGCGTTGTTCCATGTGGACGCGGCGCAAGGGGCAGGCAAAGTGGCTATCGACCTGGCCCGGTGGCCGGTGGACTTGATGTCGTTCTCTGCTCACAAGCTGTATGGGCCCAAGGGTATTGGCGCGTTATATGTCGGGCCTCGGGCGCAGCAGAAGGTACTGGCGCAGATTCACGGGGGGGGCCACGAAGGCGGTTTGCGCTCCGGCACCCTGGCGACTCATCAGATTGCCGGCATGGGCGCGGCGTTTGCTCTTGCGGCGGCGTCTTTCGAGGATGAGAAGGCCACGATTGTCGCGCTGCGCCAGCGCTTGCTGGATCAATTGGCGTCGGTTGCCGGCTTGCGTCTTAATGGCAGCTCAACCCAGCGTATTCCACACACATTGAGCCTTACCTTCAGCGAAGGCGAATTCAATTCAGCCGCATTGAGTGCAGGCATTGCCTTTTCCGCGACTTCGGCGTGCAATTCGGCCAGCAATGCGCCGTCCCATGTGCTTCTGGCCTTGGGGCATGACGCTCGCAGTGCCGCTCGCACTATTCGCTTGAGCCTGGGCAGGTTTACCACCGAACAGGATATCGACCAGGCCGCGCAGTTGATCAAGGCCGCATTGGCGAGTGCGCCAGCGTTCTGGGCAGTCTGATTTATCATCGCAATACATAACAATTATTAGTGGTTAGCAGGAGACACAATGAGTACGCAGCCTTTGACCCATGGAACGGTTCCCCAGCGCCTGGCGCACACCCGTGAACTGATGCGCCGCGAAGGCATTCATGCCTTGCTGGTGCCATCGGCGGACCCGCATTTGTCCGAATATTTGCCGGGTTACTGGCAAGGGCGCCAGTGGTTGTCCGGTTTTCATGGCTCGGTGGGCACTCTGATCGTCACGGCGGAGTTCGCCGGGGTCTGGGCGGATAGCCGTTATTGGGAACAGGCGACCAAGGAGCTCAAGGGCAGCGGTATCGAGCTGGTGAAGCTGCAACCGGGTCAGCCCGGGCCGCTGGAGTGGCTGGCCGAGCAAACCCCTGAGGGTGGCGTGGTGGCGGTGGACGGTGCGGTCATGGCCGTGGCCTCGGCACGTACCCTGGGTGGCAAATTGGCCGAGCGTGGCGCGCGTCTGCGTACCGATATCGATGTGCTCGATGAAGTCTGGCAAGACCGCCCAGCGTTGCCGAACCAGCCGATCTATCAGCATCTGCCGCCCCAAGCCACCGTCAGTCGTGGCGAGAAACTGGCCGCCTTGCGTGCCAGTTTGAAAGACAAGGGCGCCGATTGGCATTTCATCGCGACGCTGGATGACATCGCCTGGCTATTCAACCTGCGCGGCGCTGATGTGTCGTTCAATCCGGTGTTTGTGTCCTTTGCCTTGATCAATCAGCAACAGGCCACTTTGTTTGTGGCGTTGGGCAAGGTCGATGCGCAACTGCGGGCGGTGCTTGAGCAGGATGGCGTGACCCTGCGTGATTACAGCGAGGTGGCGCAAGCGCTGCGAGCGGTACCGGCGGGCGCAAGTTTGCAAGTAGACCCTGCCCGCGTCACCGCCGGCTTGCTGGAAAACCTCGACGCGGGCGTCAAGCTGGTTGAAGGCCTCAACCCCACCACACTGGCTAAATCCCGCAAGAGCCTGGCGGATGCGGAACATATCCGCCAAGCCATGGAGCAGGATGGTGCGGCGCTGTGCGAATTCTTTGCCTGGCTCGACAGCGCCCTGGGTCGCGAGCGCATTACCGAACTGACGATTGACGAACACCTGACCGCTGCACGTACCCGCCGCCCAGGCTATGTATCGCTGAGTTTCAACACCATTGCCGCCTTCAACGCCAACGGCGCGATGCCGCATTACCACGCCACCGAAGAAGAGCATGCGCTGATCGAAGGTGATGGCTTGCTGTTGATCGACTCGGGCGGCCAATACCTGGGCGGAACCACGGACATCACGCGGATGGTGCCTATCGGTACACCGAGTGAGGAGCAGAAACGCGATTGCACGCGGGTGCTCAAGGGTGTGATTGCTCTGTCCCGTGCGCAGTTCCCCAAGGGCATTCTTTCACCGTTGCTGGATGCCATTGCCCGTGCGCCGATATGGGCAGAAGGCGTGGACTACGGTCACGGCACAGGCCACGGCGTGGGTTATTTCCTCAACGTACATGAAGGTCCGCAGGTCATTGCCTATCAGGCTGCTGCGGCGCCACAAACGGCGATGCAGCCAGGGATGATTACTTCAATTGAACCGGGTACTTATCGCCCTGGCCGTTGGGGCGTGCGCATTGAGAACCTGGTGTTGAACCGTGAAGCGGGCAAGACCGAGTTTGGCGAATTCCTCAAGTTCGAAACCCTGACCCTGTGCCCAATTGATACCCGCTGCCTGGTGCCGTCGTTGCTCACGGCGGATGAGCGTGAATGGTTCAACGCGTATCACGCCCAGGTGCGTGAGCGTTTGAGCCCGCTGCTCAATGGTGCAGCGCTTGAATGGTTGCAGGTGCGCACTGCGGCGATTTGATCGGTTGCAGCCAAGGCATTGCCGGCTGCAATCAACACCTAGCTGAGGGCTTCACGCACAAAGTCCAGGCGGTCCTGGCCGAAGAACAGCTGGTTTCCTACAAAGAAACTGGGAGCGCCGAACACGCCGCGCTTAATGGCTTGTTCGGTTTTGTCCTTGAGAGCGTCCTTGACGGCTGCATCATTGGACAGGGCCAGTACCTGCTCGGGATCGAACCCCTGTTCGGTGAGCACATTGGCCACGACCTCTGGGTCGCCCAGGTGACGGCCTTCCACCCAGAGTGCGCGGAACAGGCAGTCGATGAAGTCGAGGAAGCGCTCAGGCTGGTGGATTTGAATGCCGGTGACGGCGCGCATCAGCACCAAGGTATTGATGGGAAAGTGCGGGTTGAACCTGAGCGGCACGTTGTAGCGTTTGGCGTAACGCGCCAGGTCATCGAGCATATAGCGCCCCTTGGCGGGCACCATGATCGGCGAGGCATTGCCCGTGGCCTTAAATACACCGCCCAACAGCATCGGTTGATACACCACCTGTGCGCCGGTTTTAGCGCACAGCGCCGGCAACTGGGTATAGGCCAGGTAAGTGGCGGGGCTGCCGAGATCAAAGAAGAACTCCAGGGTTTTACTCATGGTCTGTACTCACTGCTTATTGTTATAGAGGGAGTCACCAGGTTTCATTCCAGGGGCGCAGGTCCAGTTCGAACGTCCAGGCGTCCCGTGGCTGGCGATGCAGGAACCAGTAGTTGTCGGCAATATGGTCAGGGTTGAGGAGGGCGTCCTGATCCTTGAGTGCGTATTTTTGCGGGAAGTTCTCGCGAATGAAGTCGGTATCGATGGCACCGTCCACCACCACATGGGCGACATGGATGTTCATCGGGCCTAACTCCCGCGCCATGCTTTGTGCCAGGGCGCGTATCCCATGCTTGGCGCCGGCGAAGGCGGCAAACCCCGCGCTTCCGCGCAAGCCGGCGGTGGCTCCGGTGAACAGGATAGTGCCGCGGTTACGCGTGACCATCCGCTTGGCGACTTCCCGTGCGTTCAGGAAGCCGGAGAAGCACGCCATCTCCCAGATCTTGAAGTACTTGCGTGCGGTTTCTTCCAGAATGCTGCAAGGCACATTGGCGCCGATGTTGAAGACGAACGCTTCAATAGGTCCCAGCTCGGTTTCGATTTGCTCGACCAGAGCGATCACGTCCTCTTCTTTACGTGCATCACAGGCAAAACCATGGGCTTCACCGCCCGCCAACTGAATGCTGTCTACCAGGGGCTGCAGTTTGTCGGCGCTGCGACGGGTGACGCAGGCGATGTAGCCTTCGCGGGCAAAGCGTTTGGCTATGGCGCCACCGGTCGCGTCACCGGCACCCACTACTAGTACGATTTTCTTGTTGTGCGGCATGGGAACTCCATTGGTTCGATGGTCGAGCAGGAGTTTAGCCTTCGGGCCGCAACTGGCCTGAATTTAAGATGAGCAGTCAGGAAAGACTGCTCGGGCAGCTATTTGCAGATGACGATCATACTGCGGCTGGTATAGCCGGCAGGGTTGAGGCCGAAGGGATAGTCCCCAGGCTCCTCGGAGTTGTCGCCGGATTTGGCTATCACCCGGTAGCCCTTGGCACCGCATGAGTTGGCTGCACTGGTGTAGCACTGGTCCCAAGAGGAGGACAGGCCTGAACAGTTGATATGCAGCCCTTTTTTTCCCCGTTTCACTTCTGTTTTTGTGGTTGCAGCACAGCCAGCGATGCCCACAACCAGCAACAGTATTAAAATTCGTTTCATTCCCATCCTTAATAGCCGCCCTGCAAAAGAACAGAGCCGCTTTACTCGCTCTCGAGCGAAGCGTTCATGCTGTCCGTGTCGAAATTCTCCATGAATGACATTCGGTTACGGCCTAAACATGGCCTAAATGAGCGGCAAATACCAGAGCTGGCTTTAAAGATGATCAGTCGGCAGGCACCAGTGGTTTGGATTCGTTGCGCATCGTCAACGTCGCGCCTACGCTAGCCAGGATAATGCAGGTGATGGCCAGCCATTGGGCCAGGGATAAATGCTCATGCAGAAAGAACAGGCCGGAGAGGGCGCCGAACGCCGGTTCGATACTCATCAACGTGCCGAATGTGCGAGCGGGAAGGCGAGTCAGTGCGACCATCTCCAAGGTGTAGGGCAGGGCGGTGGACAGAATTGCGACGCCAATGGCGACAGGGATCAGGGCGGGCGTCAGCAGCGCGGCGCCCGCATGCACGATGCCGATCGGTGCGACGAACAGGGCCGCAATCATCACGCCGAGTGCAGCGGTCTGAACACCGTTGTCGTTCCCAGCCTTTTGGCCGAATAAAATATAGAGGGCCCAGCATCCGCCTGCGCCCAGTGCGTAAGCCGCGCCGACCCAGTCGATACCGCTACTGGCCTCGCCCATCGGAATTAACAGCAGCAGGCCGATGATCGCCAGGGCAATCCACAGGAAGTCGACAGCTCTGCGCGAGGCATAGATAGCGACGGCAAGCGGGCCTGTGAATTCGAGTGCTACTGCAATCCCCAGCGGTACGGTACGAAGGGACATATAGAAGAGGAAGTTCATGCCGCCCAGCGCCATCCCGTAAATGATCACCGTGCGCAAGGACTTGGCCGTCAGCGTGGCGCGCCATGGGCGTAATAGCACCAGCATGATCACACTGGCGAAAATCAAACGCAGAGCAGTGGTGCCTTGTGCGCCAACAATAGGAAACATGCTTTTGGCCAATGACGCACCGGATTGGATGGACGCCATGGCGATCAATAGCAGGCCGATCGGAAACAATGCGGATGCCAGGCTGCGAGGAGGGGTGGTCATTGCGGGAGTTCTTCCGAAGTCATGATCGATAAATACGTGGCGCTATGATGCTTAACTGTCAATGAATGAGCAATATATTGCTCAAATGCTGACTCGTAGCTATCTATATAGTGGAAGCATCGGTTTTTCGAGGTTTTTGATAGAAAAACCGAATAATTGGGTTGACGGCAGATTCTGGAAGCCTATAATTCGCCCCACTTCCGGCGCAGTCGAAACGGAAAACTCCTTGGTAAACAATGAGTTACGCAGTTCTCGGCAGCAAGTTGCTTCAGTTCATCGAAGCCAAAAGGAAGTTGAAAAAGAGGTGTTGACAGCAGCGTGTAACGCTGTAGAATTCGCCTCCCGCTTACGAGAGATCGCAAGCGCAAGTGGTTGAAGTTGTTGAGGAAATCTTCGAAAACTTCTGAAAATAACCACTTGACAGCAAATGAGGCTGCTGTAGAATGCGCGCCTCGGTTGAGACGAAAGATCTTAACCAACCGCTCTTTAACAACTGAATCAAGCAATTCGTGT